>Ga0307514_10002667_pt1 | contig 18114 bp, 15 predicted proteins | sample 16_EM_MG_FD_203088 | JGI IMG/M metagenome (GOLD analysis project Ga0307514, IMG submission 203088) | Populus trichocarpa ectomycorrhiza microbial communities from riparian zone in the Pacific Northwest, United States - 16_EM | ecosystem: Host-associated > Plants > Roots > Unclassified | place... | reverse complement strand
TCCACTATTCCTTATCATAACAACCACGCCACATCACCCGACGTCGCAACACCTCAGACCACTTCTTTATCTTACTAAATTATACCGCCACCCTCTTACCGCTTCCTCCGCGTCTTTCAACGTCTCCGTCCTTCTGTAACACAATTCCTTTGACACCACCAGAAATCTCCCGTCATTATCTCTAAGTATTCTTGTACCTATCTGCGCCGTGACACGAAGACAATTATAAAATATGATTAAGAATTCTATCTATACCTACAATCATGTGTACTCTTATCCACCTTCGTGATCAGGCGACGTATGACTGGTCGCCAACTGACACAGTCTGAATATGCTCTGCAACACGTCGTCTTGTTATTCGGCGAACTACTCTCACAGTTGGTAGAGGCTGGTTCAATGCACACCTACCGGGACGTATTTCATTTTTCCGAATTCAAAAATATTAGATACGTGTTGTAGAGGTATTTGAGCACCGGTGCACCACCATTCAAGGAGTGGGCAGAGGAGTGGTTATTCGACGGGGAAGTTTGATCTTCCTGTACGAAGGAGAAGGTCTCTTGAGGAGATTTGATTTGGCGCGCTCCTGCGTTACAGTGCAAGAGGTTGAGTTTTAAGATAAGATGAGCAAAGAAAGAGATCATTAGATAGGGAGTGGGACTTAGTTCTATAAATATTGTATTGATTATTGGGACTAAGAACCCCCATATCATTCATCAACTGTCGAACAATTCAATTTAGTAACTTCTCTCTCGGTTAATTTGTTGAACTTTGCGATGTGAGCTTGTGGGAGTCAGTGATTCCCCATTGAGCTGGTCCCACGATCTGATGGATGGTGAAGAACTTGATAACAAACGATACATATGATGCCAGGGCTGCCGGTCTCTTCAATTCCGCAGTGTAAATAGAATCACCACAAGGGTGTATGCATGGAACTATTCCAAGGAATAGGCCACTTCGAGCCTTCATTTATTGAATCCCACCAAGCATCAAAAATAATTTGCAATGTAAGGTCACTCACCTTATGAATAAAGACCCGTTCATTTTTGGAAGAGATCACAACCTCGAGCAAACAGGTGTTCAAAGATTTTGAATCAGACATCGCAGTAAAAATTTGAACGCAGCATGGGCTGATGCCAGAGACTGCCGAAAGTTACGATATAGTAAAGCAGACTGCTGGTTCCGAAATAGTGACTCTACAACTACAAGCAAAACAACCAGATCTGTATGACATTGCAGGCATATTTGTGAAGTTGTAGACAAGGACAGATTGTGAAGACTGACCGCATAAAACTCGATTTAGGGAAAGCACAATGCAGTTCATCACTGTGTAGCGTTGTGAGCATCCACCAAAAGCTTTGACGCTGTGTGGGGGCTCAATTGTAGCAGCCGGACGCGATATCATCACTAGTATTTTTGGCAATCATGGCTGCCAATATGTTCATTGTGGGTTATCTGTGTTCCATTGCTGTTAAATTGTCCAAGATGAAAGATCAAAAATCATTCACGCTCCATTGATGCTACCTTGATGCTCAATTTGGGACATTGTTAGGATGCTGTTTTGTGCTTTTTAGCCTAGAAAGGCGGCCGATAGTGTGATTATGGGTCAACGTCGCTTCACAACCCTTGCATTTTCCTAGATGCATGGCCTGAAAGCGTTGACCCTCCGTTGACCCTCATTTTTACGATGTAATAGCGATGTTGTCACAGCAATGTTTGCTTAGAAAGGCGGCCAATAGGTCGATCATAGTTGAATGTCGCCACGCGGTCCTTGTATTTTCCATGATGTAAGGCTAAAAGTTGTTGATGCTCCATTGACGCTCATGTTTAGGACATAGTTCCAATGTTGTCACCATCAGGTTTTGCCTAGAATGGCAGGCGATAGTTTGATTATGAGTCAAGGTTGCAGCGAAACCCTCTGGATTTGGTATCATGCAAGGCCAAAAATTGTTGATGCTTCCTTGACACTCATTTTTGGCAGGTAGTAGCGATATCGTCTGGAGCATTTTTGCCCATAAACGCCACCAATATTATGATTATGGCTAAACGCTCTTGCACAGCCCAGGTATTATCCAGCAAGTAAGACAAGAAATCATTGACGCTCCGTTGACGCTCATTTCTATGATGGGGCAAGGTGAGTGTGGCTTGCCATGTAACATACTAAGACGGCCAATACTACATCTTTGGATGGATGCGACTATGTAGCCGGGTGTTTGCTGAATAGGTATGACTGTAAATCGTTGACGCTCCATTGACGCTCACCTTTGAGCTTACCTTAGAGACATACTAACAGTCATTGGGCGCTCAACAATTGTACAAAAACTGCATACAGCCTCGATTGGCAGCCAGAATACCAATTCTATGTATTAATACTGGATCCAAGATCATCGAGACATCTCAGTTTCTGAGCCACCACTATACACGTCAATTACATGATTGATGATGTAGTGCCATCGAGTTTCAACCCTTTCGGCTGGCAATTTACGGCATAAAATCCATGCACTAGTTTTCGAAATTTTTGCACAAGGTCCTCACCATTCCTTATCCATCTCATTTGTCAATTTCCATAATGTACCATAAGCACTTTTCAATACCTCGACCATGTGCAGGAGGTCTGAGAGGAGAGACATAAGGTTGGCTGAACAGATTAATGAAGCCTGTCGGCTGTAATTTGACCGAGTTTCGCATGTGCTTTGACCGCTCCTTCTATGAGTCGTATGACATCAATGACTGAAACTTTGTTAGTAAATTTCATCTTGAATTTAGGTTTTGCTTTATCATTTATCCGTAACAGGCAACACTATATCCAGATTGTTGTTTGTCAATCAATTTGATTTTCTGTTTAGAACATTTGCAGGGCCCGTTCGACCCTCGCACACAGACTGACAAATCATCCTGTCTTATAATTTGGTCACTGAAATCAAGAAAAAGCTGACACTTAACAAAACAAGTCCACAAATTGCTTTTACACGAGATACATCATCAAAATTACCGATTTGGCTATCTACTCTTCTTGAGACTCAGGAGCCGTCATCATGTCTTCGTCCGAATCTGATTTCTAAATGGCAAATAGCTAGGGACGCTATATGTCAGGGTAAAAGCATACGGATTGAACTTACTTCGCAAGTCCTATCTTTGACAAATCGGGCACCGCACTGTGCTTCAGTGGCAATTGGTAATTTCCCAGGTGATGTTTCTCCGAACCCCGCATCATTTGACTACTCCCGTGGGGAGACATCACATGCGGCATTTGTGATTGTGCGGGGGCGATATCACGAGGCTGCATATGCTCTCCACATGTTGTCAGTGATGGTGTGGCTGCAGTGGAGTCGGTTTTGGGCTTCCCAACAGCTGGAACCCTCAATTCAGTCGTTCCATAATTCATATCTCTCACACGGAAGTGGTCTGCCGCATCTCTCCATCCTGGTTGTGTCAGTTCGTCAAGCCTTATGTGCTTCTGCTGAACGCTCTGAATGTGGTGCTGAATCGTTGTGGAGATTGTGCCCATCACCCAGCCTAGTTCGTCATCTTCGCTCAGCTTGCCATGCCCTGTATCGTCTCCATCAACATCCTCATCTTCCCCATCCACCTCATCTTGGGAACATCCAAGATTGCTCAGACTGTCTCCGATAGCATTCAACATCTCCTCGAATGTTATGTCAGGCTTTGTGGTTGTCGATCGTCCTTTTCGTACATTTCCCATAGGTTCCTGCTCTTGAATGATCGCTCTCTCTGTGTGTTGAACTCACTTTTTTGCCCCTGTGGTCTGTCGCTCCACATAATCCTCAATCCATTTCTCTCTCTCTTCGTTACTTAAAAAGTTCGTTTCCTGTCTTTTCTCCGCCCCAACCTTCATTCTGGATTGTCAACTGCGCAATGCTCCCAACACTCAGACCCTTGTTGCCTCCCAGCCACGCATTCCTTTATTCGCTTGATGAGATCGTCGTGTGGATGTCTTTGTCGATTTGCCATAGTTGCCAGCCGGAAGTGATGAAAAGTTCTTCTCCGGAGCATTGAACATTGTATCATGCATTGACCTTCTTGTTGGGCAAGATGTTGGATGTTGCAAGAAATGGACCACATGGAGGCGAGCTGCGTCTTGAATGTGAAGGTTGGTGGGTTACATCATTTTGAACAAAGCAAAATCAGCGTTTGACAGTCACTTCATTGACAATAGTCATGCTAACAATACATTATGACTTGATAGTTGGCATGTGATTGGTTTAAGATCCCAGCGATGTCATGAGACAAACATCACCTGACCTCCTTTCCGTCGAAGAATGACCTATTTATCTATATAAAACATGAGATATCACATGTCATTCATCTCGATGTATGCCTGAAAGGAAACAAATAACATCGGACCTACTTACTGCAAACCGCACGACCTTTGGAATCCCTTGCAGCTATATTCAGTGCATCTATACGCCGCAGCATTCAGCTTGAATTGAACTTGCAAGTTGGCTGTCACTCATTTAATTTTGACTTGTAGCTCACTATATAATCTTCAGCAATTTCCACTTCTTTTCGTGATCATCTTCCTCACTTTTCAACAACAGGAAGACATGGCTCCAGAAACACTTCCACCAGGTGCAATTAGAGGCAAATCGAGCCAAATCACATACGATTCAAGCAATATGCCACTCGGTGAGACAAAGCAGCAACGCAGACACTAGTTTGTCCACTGCGACGAAGGAATTGTAGCCACCAAAAACATGACCCAGGAGACAAATTTGAAAAATTGTATGTAAACCCGAAGCAGCAACAATAAGAAGCTGCGTGCATTTGGATCTGAGTCAATCAATATCAGTGTCGACAACGGTCAACTAACAATGTAGCACACAGCTGTGGTACGTCGAGAGCTACATAACCAATATAGCTCTTCCCATAATGGCAAACCTCCATGGTTGACGAAGGCATTTTTCCCCAAAGTCAGCGAAATTAACTATCATGATGTGCCAGTTCTGGGATTTTGGAAGATCAATTTCATGATCAACATCCCCGGGAATCGAAGAAACAGGCACTAAAGACCATAGAGGAGACTGCACAGTCGTACATGACTGAGGTAATACCAGAATCGCAATTTAGAAATAGCAACTTATTTCTTTGAGGTTTACAACATGACAGCTACTATGCCAAGACCTGAGGGTCGGGTACATCTTAAACACTCCGACATGTATCTTACCTTGACTATGGCCAAAATCGCCAGAGGACAGTTTTCACATGGTGCAATAGAGGAAATGCAACAACTAGTCAAGAAACCTTGCGCCAAAGTCCAAGAAGAGAAGAAGTGGGGTGTTGAGGTTCCCGGGCATAACAAGGTGATGGTAGCGATCGAAAGACACCGGGCAATGGTTCGTAAAAATCAAACGTGGGGCTGCTTTCTTTGTCACAATGGCAGCGCAACAAATCCACAGACACCCTAGAGGCGTCAAGGCAGCGGTGCACCGTCCCCGCAATGGGCGCCACCTTGGCCCGGAATACCACCTGCGGCAGCTGATGACGATGAGAGCTTCGAAACAGATGGTATGCCACCAGCCAATGTGTATATACATACTCCTCTTCCCAGCGCTCGATTTTTGCCGAGGATCGCATCTGCTAGGAAGATTTTATTACAGATTTGCTGACTCCTGATGGTCTATTCACATGTTAGTACACTATCAGCTGCGTGATAATACACCTGACAGCCATTTCGATGACGAAGGCCGCCTTGTGAGTGAATCTGACAGAGCAGACGATAGTTGACTGCAGGGAACAGGATTGTGGAGTATTATGATTATGTACAATTAGCGGACACTTTAAAGTATATTTTAAAGGATATACTTATATGTATTATTAAAGAACAATGTAGTAATAAAGAAGAACGTACATGATGTTGTACAGTGGGGTGTGCTCGAGTATTAGACTGTGCGCGGGTGTATGCGACGGTGTGTCTATTGTATTGTATAACGAGACATGTCGCATCAACATACGGTCGATCGATGACTAATGGTGCTAACTACAAAAGAGGCAAGTTACATCATAGTCCTTGGCATAGTGATATCCGTACATCCAATCAGCTCAACACCCCTCCCGGACGGCTATCACGTCCGTTTCAAACAAAACAGTAAACAAAGAAGCAGAGAAGCCAATGACACAACTTCGATCTCCTCGAAACAACTGTGCCCAATCCATCAATTTGCTTTCCGACAGCATTCCCGATGCCTTTTCCATTTCCAATTGCCATACCATTCCTGTGACCATTGCCGAGACCATTTCCCATTGTACGAAGGCCATATCCGAGGCCATTCCCAATTCCAATCCCGAGACCATTTCCAAGTCCAATTCCGATCATTCCCATCGCAGCACACTGCGTCAAGAAGCCGAGCTTCGGCAGTGGCTTGGTGAAGTAGTCTGCTAGCATCTCAGCAGTCGGTACGTAGCTCAAGTCGATCTCTCCATCTCTAGCCATATCTGCAGCAAGATAGTACTTGGTCGCAATGTGTGCAACTTCAGTTCCGCAGTAGATTCTGTTCTTGATGCTTGCGATGAGTGACTGTGAGTCAGAGAACACAGAAGGGATAGTCGGGATGCCGAGCTCATTCAAGAGATGCGACATCTGTGTGAGACTCATACAGCCTACTCCAAAGGCAGAGTATTCGGCATCGGTCGTGGACTGGAACGTCGACTTCTGTTTCCTCTATTGCCAGTCGACCGCTCCTCCGAAGGTGATGACCTCTCCACTTATGGATTAATAGTCACCCGGGCATCCAGCATAGTCTGAATCGACATAACGTCTAAGTACGCTTTCATCTTCCAGGCCTTCTCCGAAGCGCAGAAGCCAGTCCTTCGTGCCGTTGAGGTACCGAAACACGCGTTTGAGAGCTACCATATGCTCATTGCTCGGGTCGTGATTGTACTGGCTGAGAACTCCGATGGCATATGCGATATCGGGCAAAGTGGCGGTCATCGCGTACGTGAGGCTTCCGATCATCGATTGGTATATGCTCGGATCGCAGGCTTCTTCTTCGGGCTTCCTCTTGTGAAGCTTCATCGCCATTGGCGTTGCAACTGGTCTGGACTCGTCCATTCGTAACATCGCCAAAATCGTCTGAATGGAGCTGTGTCGATGGATAAGGATCTTCTGAAGCTCCAGATTGCGTTTGATCTGCATACCGAAATAGAAGGAGACACTCCCGAGATCATACATCCGGAACCTCTTCTCCATCTGATCCTTGATCTGCCCAATCAAGCCCTCATTACCAATGATAAGGAGATCATCGACTTACAGAACGACTGCGGGTACTATATTTCAATCCTGATTATGGAGCACCAACAGTCCTCCGTCAACACGTGATGCCACGAGTCCAATCAAGATCACAAAGTCCTTAAAAATGCCGTACCAAATGTGCGAGGACTGCTTCATGCCACAAAGAGACTTTTTCAAGCGGAGTATCAGCTTCCGCGATGTCTATGTTAATCTTGGATCGTTGTATCAGCTCCCATTCTGGAGCAAACGAAAGTATCCCTGCGGGGGGTGCATATAGATCTGTTCTTCCAAGTCAACTGCCAAGAGAGCCGTACATATGTCCATTTGATGGATTTCGAGATCGTAATTGGCGGCGATGGCGAGTGCCAACCTAACGTAGCCTAAGCGAGCAGTCAGTACATATGTAGCCTGGTAGTCGATGCCTTCGATTTGGTGATTTCCTACACAGACTAGCCTGGCCTTGAACCGCTGCACATTGCCTGCTCCATCGCAGTTGATCTTGTATACCCAGTGACTTGGCAAAGCCTTTCTCCCTTCCGGAAGCTCCACAAAATCTCCAAAGACTTGATGCTGACCAATTGCATCTAACTACTCTTTCATCGCCGTATCCCATTTGTCGGTGAGTGGAGACTCGGTTGCTGGTTTGTAAGACTTTGCATCGATCGCATTCTCGTGATCGTTGGAGATTGCAGCTGCCTTGTTGAAGGGAATCATATCCTCGAATTCCTCATCTTCGAGAGCCAATTCTGCAGACTCTGCCAATGTATCCTTCCCAGCGCGGTTCCAGCGACTACCTTCGGCTGGCGGCTTCCATGCATCTCCAAGTAACGTCTCAAGCCCAGCCAATTCTCATGACATCTTCTTCGGCTTCGGAGGATCCGGAGGAGAATTGCCCAATTGCTCCTCCGTTTGACATTCGGTTGGCTGCTTCTCTATGGGTTTGGGTTCCACAATGACTTCTCTGTAGAAGTGCTCGTTCAAGATCGCTTTGTCTGCAGCATTTGGTGCTGTGTACCGCTTCCCTTCTCTGAATACCACATCTCGGGGGCAGTGAAGCGTCCTGGCCAATGGATCATATACGAAGTACTGCTTAGTCGATATGCTGTACCCAATGAATATACCAGGAGTGGCTCTGTAATCCAGCTTCTTTCGTTTCTCTTTCGGAACGTGCACGAATGCAAAGCATCGGAACACACGGAGATGCTTTGAAGATGGCTTCCTGCCATGCCAGTCCTCATGCAGGGTTTTACCGACTACCGATCGCATCGGAGTGCGGTTCTCGAGATAGACTGCCAGTGAGACTGCAAATGCCCAGAACTTCTTCGAATGTCGGGCATTATCCATCTTGCATCCTATGTGTTCCATGATGATGCGATTCGCCCGTTCGACAACTCTGTTAGACAGAGGAGTGTAGTGCATACTCGTTTTCTTTAAGATCCCTTCTGATTTTAGGTATTCTGCGAATTTCTGGGAGGTATCCTCCCCGCCTCCATCTGTACGAAATCGCTTCACTTGCTTGCCAGACTCCTTTTGCCTAAGAGCTTTCCGTTCTTTGAATTGTTCAAGGGTTTCCGAGTTGTACTTCAATATGTACTCATCCGTATGCCTCGTGACATCGTCAATACAGAGCAGCATACATCGACCTCCTCCGATGGCTGTTTCAAGGGGACCGCATATGTCCAAGTGCACGAGCTGCAGTGGCTCAGCAGTGCGGGAGCTCGCGGCAGTAGCGGGCTTCCGTACTAACTTGCACTTGATGCAGCTATCGCAATGGCACTTCCCAGTCATCATCGGAGTGTCGGTGATCATTGGCAAGATCTCCAAGGTCTTTAGAGCGAGGTGTGCCAGGCGGTGGTACCATAACATCCGGTTCTCTGCATCGTGCCGAGATGCATGCCCAGTGGTCTTAAGTGCCAGCAGGCAGCAGTCGTCGATATTGGTGTATTTGGTCGATTGTGGAGCTCGATCCAGACCAAATAGCCCATAGACCTGATGTGCAGTGGGAATCAACTTGCCATGGCGATTGTTGAGGTTGAGACCATAGTGATTCACTGGTTCGACTTTGACGTGCTTGTCCATGATCTGAGACTGTGAGATGAGATTGAACGACCCCGGAAAATGCACCACTTCTTGGAGTATGATAGTTTCCGTCATTTCATCTGGTAGTTGACAAATCAACCTAACACTTTCATATCCGGATGCAAACTATTTGACGCCATTGTATCCCTTCACCTTCTTCGTATTCGGAGGATATTCGGTGTAGGTGATGAACATTGATCAACGGCCGGAGATGTGAGTCGTGCATCCGCAATCGATGAACCAATCACTGGATGAAGCAGTTGAGCTGGCCACCATAAAATAGTTCTCGATCGACGAAGTAGTCTCATTCGATGGTTTCATTGCGGTGTCGGCAGACTTTGGAGCATCGCCGTGTTGCTTGCTCAAGCAGTTCTTGGTGGTGTGCCCTCGCCGCTGGTAATGAAAGCACTTCCGGAAATCCTTCTCTTTCTCATCATCCTTATTATCTCTCTTATCATCTCTCTTATCCCTCTTTGGACTTCTGCCGACTTTACCGCCTCTGCCGCCTCTGTCACCTGTCTTTGCAAAGAGCAGAGCTTCTAGAGCGAGCACATTCACTCTCTTGATTGCAGCTTCCTTTTCGACGAGCTTGGTCACGATCTTCTCGGGCATGGCCGTCATCGTGGCATTATTGTTCATCATGAGCTCCAGGAAGACTCTCCATTCATCGTTCCTTGGGATTCCGCGAAGGAGGTAGAAGATGTGCTCTTGCTGACTCATCTTGGCGATTGTCTTTGCAGTGTCTGCATCAGTGTCGGTGGTCGATGGCCCAGCGCAGAGATTGTAATCCTTGTCTTTCCGATCAGTCCACCTTGCGTAATTGTCGACATCTTCGCCGTCCTGTAGCTTGATACTCCAAAGGTCTTTCCTAATCTCGAAGATGTTGAGCTTCAACTTTGACTTGTAGGCTGATGCTACCAGTTCCCAAAGCATCTTTGCATCGTCAACGACCATGTATTCCGCTTGTATCCTCAGTTCCATGCCAAGCAGGATAGTTGATCTGGTAACACCATGGTGATTCATCCAGTCTTTGAAAGCGGCCTTCTCTGTTGCGGTCACCTTTGCTACTGGCTCTTCCGGCTTGTTGTCGTATCCTTTGATGATACAATATACTTGCTTCTGCACGCGAAGTAGGGCCATCTCGGTTGCGCATTGTGCATAGTTCGTGCCATTGAACTTGGTGATGGTGATCGTAGTCGAACTCATCCTGTACCGAGATGTTATATTGCAATGGTCAGCTATCGTAGTCTCTTGGACTGTGCGGGTGACCTCCCGCAGGTGCCGGCAGAAATACGGCGGGGTGCAGGGTAATTGCTTAGGTGTAGGAGATGGTTCTCCGTGACGATGTTGACTTCCACTCGACAAACGAAAATGGAAGTAATTGATCGTCGGTTCCCTTTTTAAACTCAAGGGCTCATAATCTGTTGTATGGTGGCGTGTGCTCAAGTAGTCGAGTGTGCACGGGTATATGTGATGGTGTGTCTATTGTTTCATGTAACGAGACATGTCGCATCGACATAAGGTCGATTGATGACTCATGATGCTAACTACAAAAGAGGCAAGTTACATCATAGTCCTTGGCATAGTGTTATCCGTACTTCCAATCAGCTCAACACATGAACAGCACAGAATGGCTGCCACAAGACCATTATTGATATACTTTGCCAACGTCAGTAGTTCCATATTGCGGATATACCTGTGGCAAAATGAGCATCAACGAAGCGTCAACGATGTTTGACTTAGCATCATGCTTTCTCTGTATGGCAATTTGTTGCAGAGATTCATAAATGACATACAGGCTGCCTTTATAGGCAAAAGAGAAAGCGATACGCTTCCTGTATGATTCTGATACTGAGTGACAACTGAGCGTCAACGTTTTTTGGTCTTGGAAGTCAGGTAATTAATCAGAGTCTTGGCCATTTTGATGCATACTGAAAGTATTGGCTGCATCTATAGGCCTGTAACGTGGGTAACAACACCTCAGTAATATACTTCAGCACTTCTTGTAATTACTGGTGCATACGGCCGGAGATCCTATTCCCAATTCTCCAAATATCTAACTTCTGTTGTGATCGGAATGGAGCTGGGTCTTCGGATAATAGCTTTTCCTCGTTGGATAGCTTGTGGTTCCCATATCCAGTGTAATTGGCCCTTTGCGTTCCTTAACCTGATGGCCACCTTTCCTCGCGCTTGGCCAGGCGCAGCACAGACACTCTCCCAACGACTTTCGTCATTCAATTTCGTCTAACTCTATACCCTCAGTTTTTGAATAGTTCCTTTCCTTTTGCTTTCTCTGTAACGCTTTGGTCGTAGACTTCAACAGCTTGATGCATCCAGTCCTAGTTCTCCCAGAGGACTTAACATTGGCAAGTTCCCGTAACCATTTCGAATTGCGTAGATATTCCTCACACTCCTTCAGGATCGTATCCTGCCGGCTTGATTCAGAACCAGTCAAATTGGTACTTAACAAAGCCGTAATTTCGCACCGGACTTCTATTTTCTTGGAGAGGGAATGTCAGTTATCCATATATCTAATCAATTCGGACTGTAATCCGATAATCAACGATATTGACCAAATACTCGTAGCCAAAAAGATATACTGATTATCTCTTGCGAATGATATGATCTTCCCTAGGGCGTATACGATGACGAAATTATCGTTATTGAAGGTAACAGTCATACGTCAAGGGAATACTTAATGATGCGGTGCTGCCGCTACAGGAAGCTAATAGATTCGTAGGTATAAAACAATAGATATAGATATCTTCAAAACGCAATAATACATAAGGATATTTCTCCGCTGGTAGATATCGTCTTATCTTCTTCTTAAAGCTGATGCTCTTTCATTTCCGTGACAATGTGAGATCTTTATAGTCTCCTTTCAGACTATGATTATATCCCTCAATGATAGTCACGTATCTGTGCGTCATACATTCTAGGAATGCGCCTGGTAGAGGCAGCCCCAAATCCCACTGGTCATCGTGTTCATGCATGATATCATATCGCTCATTCATCAGACCATAACTTCTAACTAGCTATCTTGCAATCACTTTGAGGTTGTTCAGTACTAGGTCATAGCTTTAATTCGATTACCAGTCCTTACTATGCCACATAGACTATGACAAGTCCTGCGATATTGTGATCCTGACTCATGCAAATCAATGCAAGGTATTTCCTCTAGGTTTTCAGCCTATGCCATAGAATCCCTCAGTTACGTCTTGCTTAGGTGGAGACATTTCTTAGTCTCCGGGGTGTGCCGCACCTTTGCCCAACCCGTTATGGGAAGGAGGATTAGAGCCCCCTTACCTGCATGGACTATTAACTGCCATGCATGTATTTCCATGCAAGTCCCGCATAGTTTCCAACAATGAAAGAAGTCTCTCGCGATCCTAGTCATGCGCACTACTGGTCGCTTGATTCTTCTCGTGACTGATATGAACCCCCATTAAAGGCCATGCCACTGGCTACTTGAATGTCTCGGCATGGTATGTGCTTTCTCTGACTCAATTCAAGTACCATCATCACTGCTAAGGGAGAACCCCTAACAAGGCCAAATCAAAAGCAACACACGAGCTGCCCGATCATGACAATGAGCTTCAATTGAGTCCCAATGATTGTTGGCCTTGCATCATGGTGAATCAATGGCCGTTAATTGCTATATACAAAGTTGTAACTGGTTGTATACGCTAAAATGTTCAGTATCAGTGAACTGCAGCTTTCACAATGAACTAAATTGTGGTTGTCTGGGAGGCTGTTGTGGGAACATTGCTTGTTATCTGCCCATACAGGCTACCAATTCCCGGGATATAGTTGTCTGCAATCATTTGCCAATTAGATTACCCCAGATGCAAGACCAAAAATTGTTGACGCTCCGTTGACGCTCATTTTCAGAATGGGGCACGGAGTGTCAGTTTCTCTTTTGATTATAAATGCAGTCTATACCTCATTTATGAATGTCTGCATCCAATTGCCACTCAGATTACACAAGATGCAAAACCAAAAATCATTGACTCGCCGTTGACTCTCATTTCCAAGACGGTGCAAGGAGTATTTCTCACTTGTTTTTGATTATAAAGGCGGCTGATACATCAGAAAAGGACAACGATATACCAATGTCAAACTGTTGTGATTAGCAATACAATATCTAAATGCGACCGTAAATAGAAAAACCCAAAAACCAAAACCGGAGATTACAACAAACGGGTCTACCCAAACCTGGCAAAACCCGCAGGGTGACATGTATGGTTTTGGCCCGCAAAGATACAGCCATTAGAGTTTTTCAACGCATTTGGAACTGAACCAAACCTCTTTGGTAGTCTGAAGCCGGGCAGCTGCCGGGTTACCAGGACCCATTGTTAACACTTCTGTTGACGTAGTTAGAAAACCTGTGCAAATGCCTGGGGCTGCATATTCAATACCCAGAACATCGGAGTGAGTACCGCATGGTTTGGTACTGTGAGATTGAGCCCTCTCCCACCCACTTCGTGTGTATTTGCTCCCAATGAGGGATTTGGTGAATCTTGGAATTTGAGCTGCATTTCTGTGTGCTCATTGTTGCCCATTTCAGCATACATGTTGAATATACCCTGATGTTCATTGTGAGGGAACACTTCCATTGACCAACTAGCCATAGCAGTGGGCAAAATAGCACGGCCTTTTGAGTAAGAGGTACACTAGTCATGGCGCTTTTATTACTTACAGGTTCATGCAGGAGCACCTCATTTAAGGCTTTGTTTTTGTCTGGTTTGGGATACTCGACATGTTTCTTGTCAAGCATCGGCCCAAATATCGCTCTCAGGCATAGAAAAAGCCGAGAATCTCCCCAAGTATTGAATGGCCATTCATCATACCATAGTCCTGAAACATCCTTCCGATCCTCAGTGTCTCTGAAAACCAATTAGAATAATGCCAGCCGCCATCAATGTATCCTGCACGCTGCGGAAGCATCCCGTGCAGTGTATTCCTCCACACTGGTCATTGGTTTGGGTTACTTGTGATCAGTCCACTGGAGATCAATGAGCTGTGAATTCTAAAACGGAGTCCGAATAAGTGGTTTCCTCATCAAAACATTCGGTTCTGACCACCTTCTGATTGTCCAGGGCTTTCCACGTAGTATCATCCGGTGTGCCGCATCCTAGTGAGCATGTTCGTCATCAGTCCGGATGGCATCCCTCAAACTCTCCACCGCCGAATACAGTTCATTGGCCCTGTAGCTTTCCATCACATCATACTCCTGTGGTTCCTCAGGGGTACCGGACAACAGCCACATCATCGGATCTCCCCAGTCATACCATGAATGGAATCCCTGCAGTGCTGTGACCAAAAGTTTGAATCTATTTTTCAGATTTGTCCAAATTCTCCAGGCCAGGAGATGTTTCGTCTGTTACCGGTGAGACTCATCAAAAATCCTCAAACTACATGAATAGTGTGGGGGCTGGCCATTGCTTGAGGGTTTCGCTCTGGATCTTCAGGTATCAGACGATGCAAGGTGCATTTTCCATAGGTTTTCAGGTGTATCAGTAGTGGTGGTCAGAGGCTCATAAGTGAAATTCGGATTTTCGGCCTACAACATGTTGACAAGTTTGACATCTGTTCCATGTTTCATCTCCTCGATGACTGTCTTGTAGGTCTCTGCCACATCTGGGTTTGTAACCAGCACGATTAGGCCATGGGCCACCATATGTGCTGCATTCCAATGAGGTGGTGTTATCTGTATCACCAACAGGGGGCGAGGCACTGAATTCAATCCCTGGGGTGAATACCACCCCCATTCTTCACCTGCAATCCCAGGAATGTCATTGTGTGTCAAAATTAGTCACTCTTCAAGGGTATTCTGCCATAAAATTGACATTGCCGACCCCATTACAACTTTATCAGTCACAATTTTCCAAAGGTGTGCCACTGCAACCAAGGTAAATGCCGTTCGAAGACCCATTATATCCGTCACCAGTATTCCTGGCATCTCACCATTCGAAATCCATCTTCTCAAGATGAAGTAGATGGCCCAACTTTTGTGCACCAGAAACGTAGTTTCAGTTAGGCCTGGACTTGAATTCTTGTGGTCTGGAACATGGGCATCTCTTGATTGGCGAATTGGATGGGCATTCCGCAGTCTGACTGCCTCATCAAGAAAGTCATGTTCAAATTTGTTGTTGATTGTGTGCAGATGACTGCTCCATACTGAATTGATATTATCTGGATGGAGGCCCTCCTCGCTATCCACTGGATTCTGAACCTCTCGTTCAATATGGTCAGTTGTCATTTTTTCATTGATCATCACTCTCCATTGATCTGCGGTAAGTTGGGCAGATGGGCTCTTACTCTGGCACTTCAGAAATTCATCAGGATGTTAGTTACATCACTAACAAGCATTTGGACCAAATAATATGTGGAATATAATCAATTCTTTTCACTCAATCAGAACTTATATTAATACAATCCATCATTTTCGGCCCTGCCTTTTCTTGGATCACTCATTAATTCCTATTGGATCGCTCCGAAGTCCATGTATGCTGATTAGCAGTTGGTATCACACACCTTCACAATGCTAGCTGGGAATACCATGGCCGGTCTCATCACATACTCCACAATATCATGCCCTGTCATTGCCTTCATTTTTACCACAAACAATTTTCACCTTGTGTCACATTGTCAACTTGACGCCATCTGAACAGTAAGTGTTGAATGAAATCTGACCATATAGAGGGTAATTTATCATTTGCCCAGGTGCGTATAATTCCACATACTCTGTGTACAGTTCTTTGTATGTCAAGTTGCATCGGTTTATCCCTGACAGAGAGTATGGTTTTTTCGGACCACAAGGTGTTTCAATGAAATCACTCTGCTCCTCGCTCTACCTCACATCACTTCACGAAGTCTGAAGTGGATTGCTGGATGTCTGGTGATTGTTGCCGTTTAGCACTCAAAGAATCACAACCTTGACAGTTGTATCTTGCAACTCTGGTACATTACATCTTGTGTTGTTGCCCACACGCTCTCTCAAATCCATCACTGGCCACATGTTGCCTCAGCTTGCCTTCTTCCTCACCTCCCGAGCATCAATTCCACATTGCTTCAAATCTTCTGATCCCACACTCGATGAATCCATTGGGCATTGTCAAAAATTTCCCAACGCAGGCAATTTTCAAAAGTTTCCAGAAACTCTACATCTGCCGTCCCCCTGTGCCAGGGTCCATCTCTAAGCTGTTTCATTCAGATCTATCTTGGAATAATGGACTGATGCTTGTCCTCCAGAAACCCAGCAACCCATTGATACTTCCACTTGTTGAATGTACTAACGTTGGGCAGCCCTGTCATATACCAAAATTGCAATAAGGAAATTTCCATATGCTTCAAGGTGACTGGGGTTTTGACTTCGGACCCGCCCAATCCCAACAGATCATCACTCTTATCATCTGCATGCATTGCATCATAAGCGATAAATGGTAATGGGGGCAAATCTGCAATCCTTGTTGCAGCTGTCCTGCACAGTGCCGCATCCAGCTGAAATCATTACATTGGGACATCAGCAAAATGTATTTTAGTCCCTGGGAGCCTCTAGGAGTGTCTGAGAGGTGGCGGAGTGTACACTTAGATGCGTCAATTTCAGGAGAGAACCAGACCGTAGGGGGGCATTCCGGCCGGCCATCGGAGTAACTGGGATCTCTGATGACTGGTAAGGGAGCACCATGGGAGCGGTTGTGAGAAGTTTGGGAGTACCCGGGACTGTCGCCCAACCAATGCGAGAGTCCCAAACTAACTCTGACAGATGCCGGGTTCCTAGGGATATTAGATCGAAAGACTGCAGGTGATATCTGAACGTACATGAGCAATAGGAATACCCTCCACGTATGATGCAAAGATTATTGTTCATTATCAATTTCTAAATTATACTGTAGTACCCAGCATCTCATTCAACATTCTATTGTTTGCATCGCTACATTAAGGAGAACCAAAAAAATGACGAGTGATTTAAAAATGAAAGTAGGTAAAACCAAAACATTAACCCGATTCAGCGATCGGAATGCAATCGAACATAGTCTCAATGTCATCCACTAAATCTCCCATCTCATCAGGGCTGACAAATGCTGGAAGATACAATTTATCCACGGAGCAAACAAGCTGAAGGCGCTCCATGTATTTCCGAATGATTCCGCCCTGGGGAGTGGGTGAAATTGAATTCCAATGTCGTTTGGCTCGATTTGTGATATCTAAAAGGTTGGGCTTAAGGTTGGCAAGTGGTGAATCAAGATGGGATTTGAAAGGCAAACATGATGAATTTGGGGGAAAACGAGGTGTGCCATCAGCAAAGGAGGAGTGCCGGATCTGCAGTTCGAGGTGGACAAGGGGAGTGCTGATGGTGATGGCGGAGCGCAGAATGAAATTGAGGGGCAAAATTCCAGGCCAATGAGCGCTGACAGGGATTGAGGAGCGCATATCCAGCGAAGCAGCCCAACTCTGGTGAGCAGCGCTGAAAGGGGAGAGTGGTAACGAGGCTGGAATGAAATAGAGGCACTCCCATTCGAGGTCGAGGAGTGGATTGAGGATCGCCCATCCTAGAGGAGGAGAGCAGTGAGAAAATGCAGTATCGAGCGCTGAATGAACTATGGGAGCGCCATTCGAGACTGAGGAGCGCCGATAGGGATTGAGGAGCACTGACGTCGATTGAGGAGCACCGACGGGGATTGAGGAGCGCCGACGGGGATTGAGAAGCGGCTATTATATGGGAGGAGTACCAATGGGGGGGGGGGGGGGGGTATGAAGCAGCCCCACCATGTGTAATTGGGATG
>Ga0307514_10002666_pt1 | contig 18124 bp, 10 predicted proteins | sample 16_EM_MG_FD_203088 | JGI IMG/M metagenome (GOLD analysis project Ga0307514, IMG submission 203088) | Populus trichocarpa ectomycorrhiza microbial communities from riparian zone in the Pacific Northwest, United States - 16_EM | ecosystem: Host-associated > Plants > Roots > Unclassified | place... | reverse complement strand
AGGAAGAACTTTCCACTGTGGGAGCTCATTTGCAACAACAAAATGCTTGTCGAGGCAAATATTCAGGAATGGAGTGATTGGGAGGAGCTTGAGAGTAAGTTGCATAATTTAACGAATACAATCTTTATTGAAGAGAAATGCAGTGTAAGAGCAGATCAATTGGTTCCAGTTGATTGCAAGTTTCAAACGAGTTCAATTTCTGCACCTGATGCTGTTAACAGAAACGTCCTTCCAGTTCCTCAGTAGGTGCTGTAGATATTTTCGAATATTATGTTTCTTGTATGATCAACTATGGTATTATGACAGTAGTGACCTCCCTCTCCCAGGAGGTCTCCTGTTGGATTCTCTCCTTTGTAAAAATAAATAAACCTACGGTAGCATGGCTTTGAATCTGATTGGCAAGAATCTAGAGGGATGATTTGCCCGATTCATGTTGATGCTTGATTGTATAATTCTTAAAGAATGATCTGATAAGTAATGGGAATGGTTTTCTCAGACGTGACTTTGCTAATGACAGGTATATCAATATCAGCATTATAAAGTGATTTCCATGAAATTTGGAGAAGGACGTAAGAACACACTAAAACCATACAGTTGCAAAACAGTTCATCTATGTTGGTGATGGAAAAAATGACGCAAGAATACACTTAAACCATACAATATGCACCCACAACCACACCCTGTCTGCATGTCATGAATGATAGCAGAGCCCCGCCATTCTTATTAGAGCATTTCATTGAATTAACATAAGACATGGGCGGTAGTGATTTCATTTTCGATCCCAAAATTCAACCAATCAAGATCCCCGCATGGTTCATAGAACAACTTCTCCAGCTTGGCCAAATAAGAACAATACCTCATACTTGAAGGATATCCTGCTGCCACCACTTTTGCTATCATCTAACGCTACTGTCTCTGCATTCGGCTACCGACAAGATAAACCACTCGTTATCCTTCAAGTGACAACTCATTGACACAATACAAGAGAGGGTGGTGGCAGTTACAGCGTGCTCTTGGCTCCGGTTGACCTCCCATGCACGAGTAATTTAAAAAGGAATCCAAGCAAAACTCAACACCCGTTGGTGCTCAAGTCTTATCGCAGTTGCTCGTTATCAACATGAAGCTGAACAAAATTCCAGAAAGGCTCCCAACATTTTAGTTCATTCAATACCATATCAGTAAAGAGGAAAGGGGCATCCCGCCTGCCAATGCATCAGCGAAAGCTTAAATTACAAAAAAAGTTCAAAAACCTGCCAAAAAGCTTGTACTCTTACCTTGTTAACAAAGACATAACCGAATTGACATGGAACCCGACAAGAAAAAATATATATGTACTATAAAACCTGTGAAAACACATGTTCAACGCCCACCCTTTATTGTCACCGTCATTATTTGCTTAGAATAAAATCAAGGATTTACAACTGAACCCACTCTCAACCTGGACTGAAGTTTATGATTACAAATAAAAGAATGGCAACATCTGCTTTCTTTCTAAATATTTTTCCCTTGTATCTTTTCCTCCTTTCCTTCTATCTACAATCTTCTAATCCTCCAACATTTATAATGTCCCAACCAATCAAAGAAATTACAAACTCCTCCAATAAATAAGATTACAAAAGCATTCTCCCCAACCATCCATATCCTTTAGACTTCTAGAGATATTCGTGTTTTTATCGGTTTTAACTTCAAGCCCATGCTTTCCGGTGAGAGGAGCTCCGGGGAAATGCAAATTGGACTCAAAGTACTTCTTGGACTACCACTTAACTTTGGCGGCCTGTACATACCGTATCCTGTGAGAAAGTACTCCATTGGTATTAACATGGCATGAGGCTGCTCCTCTGTCACCATTGACCCACATGCCTGAACCTGTAGACCACCATAGTTTCAGTAAATAAAAAGTGCTCCCTCAGTTTTACATACACACACGAGCCACATTTTGAAAGTTGGGGATATAGACCTGTAATGCATACCTCTACTAAGGCACTATATCTTCTGTCTAGTTCTGAGGTCATGTCAAGAGACTCAAAATGAAACGGAGAGTTCTCGCCAACAAATATTAGTGAGCAACAAAGTAGTTTTCTCAATCCATTACTAATGTCTTGTCTCCTGCTAGAAAGCAAAGAATAACAAACTTAAGTTTCATTACATAGCATGAGTTTGGCATTGTTTCATTAAAACAGTGCCCCGTGCCAAAAAAAAAACAATACTCAACCTACAAAGCATGGACTTCTATCATCTACGCTTGTTAGATGGGTGCATGAGCAAGAAAAACTACTACAAAAAACAGGCATTACCCATTTATTGCTTCAAGAAATCGCCATACATTTAAACCCTGCCTTTCATCCAGCAACTGAAAAAAACACATGCCATCAAGTTAAGGTAAGTATGGGTTCTTGACTGCCAATTATTAGTTGATTTCAAGTTCTGCTTTTACATGTGTTATAATTAAAATGAACAAACATATGGATAGGTAAGACCAAGGACTAACTCTTTTGCAGGCCTGGACTGCATCTGATTCTGGTACTTGAGAACTACCAAGAGCTTCCTGCCAACATCATTTAGAATCAAATCATCCAACCAATCCAATTTTGGATGGACTTAATTTATGATCTAGATGCACGAAAATACCTTGCTGAAATACCGCTTAAGCAATAATTCCTTCACAACTCCACACATTCCATAATAGTATAGTAAATTAGACAAGACCTGCAAGTAGATTAAGATCACATTAAGGATAAGAGTGAAAATAGGATAACTTGACTGCAAGCAGAACATAAGAGGGTCCAGGGAAGGAACCTTATTATACAGCCATTCTGTCCAAGAGGGTGCATTGCATAGAGGAGAAATAAGTATCAAGCCAAGGACGCGTTGCCTGTATTTCATCTGTGGCCAAACAGTATAAAACAAAAGGACCAGTAAAAATGTCAGGTCAAAACAAAATTTAGAATCATGAAGAAGCAAACCATGAGAACTGTGACGAGGAAAGCATACAGCAAATAGAGTAAGAATGTAAGCTCCAGCTGTAACCCCCATACACATCACTGCATCAAGTCTGACAGATGGTGAAAAAAAATCCATCAAGTAAAGAAACAACAAAGTTCATGATACAAAAAGAAAGGACAGTTAAGCCCTTCTAAGCATGCAGCAGTGCACCTAGTTAGGCCATCTAAATGTGAACCAGGGTGAATTTGCAGCATGAATTTCAAATCAGCAGACTGGTGGGGGCACCAGACCCATGCCGCAAATTACACGTATATAGACGGAGACGACATAGAATGACCCAACCTGTCACTTTTTGGTTGGGAGACTGAGCCCATTTGGGCCTATCTCATTATTTATTTTATTTATTTGGAATTATTTATGTTAAATAGTTTGACTTGATAGGTTGAGCCCAATAATGAGATGTTTTAGGGTTTTACTATTTATATACTTCTCTATCATTTTGTGAGACAGTTTTGATGATTAATTAAAAAAATATTGCATGTTTGCATATTTCCAATCCCCATTCTTCGTTTTTCTTAGCTTTCAATTCTTCGCTTCTTTTTCTAAAAGCTTATTTCTTTTATGCTTTAATTCTTTTTGTTCATTATTCCGCATCAAATTTAGTATCAGAGCCAAGATTTTAATTGTTCTTACAATAAAACGATCTTCTCGCTTATGCTTACTCATAACCCTAACCCTAGATCTGATTTTATCTATAAAAAAAAGTGTCTTGTTCTGATTACGGGGAAAAAAAAAACATTGTTCATCATCAAAACTATTCTGGATTTGCATGACTCTCTTTGAAGTTGTACATGGTTACAAGCCTAGGAAACCTTTAGACCTTCTTCCCATGTCCCTTCATGCAAGGGTGTCTGAGTCGGCCAAGTCTTTTGCATGTAGAATTCAGGATTTGCATGTTAAGATCACTAAACATATTCCAGCAAGTAATGCACGATATAAACTTCGAGCTGATTTACATAGACGACATAATAAATTTGATGCGGGAGACTATTATGATATGGATTAGACCCGAGCAATTTCTTTCGGGAACTAATCGAAAATTGCATGCACGTAGTGCAGGGTCATTCAAAGTACTACAATGGGTTGGTCCAAATGCTTATGTTCTTGATTTACCACATGATTTTAACATTAGCTCCACCTTTAACATTGAGGATCTAGTTGCAGACCATGAGTCACTTCCTATTTCAAATGACCCATTTGAGATACCACTTCACTCCCCTCTTGATGTTCCTATTGAAACCTCTATCCCTTTCACCTTGCCATCAGCACAAAAGGATAATATTAATGCTATTCTAGATGAACAAGTTGTTTTTACCAGGAATGGTGAGGTTCAACAGTTTTTAGTTCATTGGGTGGGTCAACCTGATTTAGATTGCACTTGGATCACTAGAGCTACTTTGCAGCAGATTGATCCAGATCTTCGAGAGTACTATCGGAGTCGCCCAACACTACACTCAACAGGGTCAAGTTTCTCCAACCTCGAGAGAGTTGGTGGGGACACCAGACCCACGCCGCAAATTACACGAGTATATGGACAGAGACAACATAGGATGGCTTAGTCTGTCACTATTTGGTTGGGAGATTGATCCCATTTGGATCTATCTCCTTGTTTATTTTATTTATTTGAAATTATTTATGTTAAACTGTTTGACTTGATGGGTTGAGCCCAATAGTGAGATGTTTTAGGATTTTACTATTTATATGCTTCTCTGTCATTTTGTGAGACAGTTTTGATGATTTATTAAAAAAATATTGCAGATTTGCATGTTTCCAATCCCTATTCTTCCTTTTTCTTAGCTTTCAATTCTTAGCTTCTTTTTTTAAAAGCTTGTTTCTTTTATGCTTTAATTCTTTTTGTTCATTGTTTCACATCACCGACTCTTGAAAAAGAAAATTTTAAGCAAGTGTAGCGATATGTACTTACCCAAAATAGTTAAGAACCTCAGCAATTTGGTCTGCCAAGTCATCAACAGAAAGCAAAGGGTCATCAGGGCTAATTGTTGCAGCTCCTAACTGCAATAACTCTTGAAGAAAGTGCCACATAAGAAACACAGGTAATACATCGCATTCCATAGAACTAGTAATTAGAGCAGTTTAGGCAAGGAAAACATGAGGAACCAGGAGCTACAAACCTACCTCATGCCCAGGAGGACTGATATGATATATGCAAAAGTTGTGAAGAAGCAACGAGCATGCTTCAGGACAAAATAATAATCCTTGAAAACACGAGGTATCTGTTTACAAAGTCCAAAAAGATAAGTTTAAGTCAAAGCATTGTTAGAAGTGTATCTCCAAAAAAAGATAAAAAAATAAATAAATAAATAAAAACCCGGTAAAGCCTATTGTGTCTGCAGAATCACGCACTGATAGAGCTAGTAAAAATAATAAACCACCTCCAATTCAAATCCTGGTCCACAATGAGTAAACTTTCATTGAAGTTGCATCTGTGAGCCTAGAAGCAAACATTTTTACTAGACCCGGACAATAGATCTCAATAAATTCCCACATTACTGGAAAGCTTGATCTATTTCTTCCGCATACATATTCCAAAACAAAAACCCACCTAAACATACATCAAATGCCTGGTATAAAAACTTGACTAGCTGACTACGAAAAAAGCAATGCAAGGTCACATATTCATCTAAAATCAAATATCAATTATCAGCATGATGAATGAAAAAACAATTGATATGAAATCTGAAATGGCAGTTTACTTACGATTTAGAGCTAAATCAGGATAAGTAACAAGAGCTGGTTTGTCTTGGTCTCCATATACAGAAACAGACACATGACCATAGCAAGTTTCGATAACATACTCCTGCAAACACGTTTCAAAATCGAATTTCAATCAGATAAACACTCAAAAGAAATCAACTCGAACAAAAATAAAGAAAAACCATTACCATCGTAATTACAGGGTCTACTAAGTTGGTAAAGTGATCAATGCACAAACCAAGCATTCAAAAGGTAAACCTTTCATCCAAGAAGGACCAGCTCTTCTTACCTCTCTCTCGCTTGCTCAACGAAAAAAAAAAGGGATATTTTAGGCCTGCCCAAGTCAAGTATATTCTACAAGCAGATAAAAACTTCCATGTGCAGCACTTCTTTTTGACAAACAAACCTTTACTGACAAGGCAAAAAATCATCACTCAACTAACCAAATGCAGATCTTCACATAGCTAAACCATATTTGCATTCCTTAAATACCATTTTATTTATTAATTCAAGAATCAAACATCAAAAACATTTCTTGATTGTTAACCAAAACTAGAACCAAAGAAACACAAATAGAAATTTAAATGGAATCTTCAGGAATTAATCTCCACCTTATTCAAAAGAAAAGAAACCAGACCAAAAGTCAGGATTCCTTTCCTAGGCAACAGAAAGTACCTTTCCACTAAGAGAAGGCGTCTCCATATCTATGGAGAGCGAGTCACTTGAATCTCCCATTTCTTGATATTCTTCCTCTGTGTTTTTCTTTTTCTTTTTCTTTTTTCGTTCCCTTCTCTTCTTGAAATTTGAGGGTTGTTTTCCCTATGAGCTATCCTTCTCGTTCTGTCAATCGTTTATTCATTTTCTCTCTCTCTCTTTTTTAACACTTTAAAGTGTCAACTTGATAGCGAGTCACCGACGCTCGACAGCGAACTCACGAGAGGCCCCTACACCTTGTATCTAACATGAGCCGTGGTTAATTTTAACCTGAGCTAGAGACCAGTTCGATGAAATTACCATTCTGTCCTTACTTTTCAATGGATATGGATTTCTTGATTGTTGACTTTTGACTAATGAGGTGCTTTGGTTAATTGTGGGGGGCATAGAATTCGTTTAATCTAAAAATTTTAGCCCTTAATTTAATTCATGTGGGATATTAGAAAAATTAAATTCAATCATTTTAAAATTTGATAAATGAGTGTCTCTCAAAGTTTATAATTATAATAGTTATATCGGTGAAATTTATAATTATAATAGTTAGGGTTTTAAATGGATTGTCAAATTAAAAATTAAATGGTTTGTCAAGTTTATTTCAAAAAAAAATGATAGACAATTGTTCATTTTGGAGTGAAAGATTGAGATATTTTATTATTTCTAATTAGTTTTATATTTATATTTATTTCAATTAATTATTCATTCAATTTTGGTAGTTTATAGCTTTGAAAAAGAAGAGACGTCATAGATACTTTTTATATTTATTATAATTATTTAACATTCATTAATTTCAAATACAGATGTCACATTTTAATTGTGCTTTTTTTTTTCTATTGGTTGCAGTTGATGAAGTATAATTTACTATAATATGCTGCATTTTGTCTTTAGCATATGTTAGATTGGTGTTCCGCGTGATGTCACGGCTATATCAAATGTTTTTAACTTGATAAAAAAACAAGAGACAATTATACTTTTAAAAAAGTAAGAAAAATTTGATAATTGAGTTAAATTTTGATAAATTTGATAATATAATAAAAAACAAGGCAACAACAAAAAAATTAAAAAAAAAAAAAAAACTCTGGGTAAAACTAGTTTAATACGCGAAATTCATGACCTGAACAAAAAATATGTCAAGATTACATATTTATCGTGTGTACTAAATCATGAAGTCAGGATAAGTCGAAGTTTTTTGCTCCTCGTCTTTTTTTCTTTTAATGTCGTGAGTTTCCTCTCCTTACTTCCTTTTCCTCACTTGATTTTCTCTTTACTTATTGAGTTATATGTGCTCAATACTCATTCATTCATCTATCTTGCCGTAAATCTTGGTTTCTCTCAAGGGTTTTAGTGAGGAAACTCTGAATTTTTTTTCTCTTCTAATTGTTTTAGCACTAGTCAGCAGTTTATAAAGGAAGAATAAGCTGGATTTCTAGTTTTTCCAGCTTTTTTATGAAAATGTTGTTAATAAACCTATATGTTATTTTTTATCCAACTATTAATATTCTCGCATGGCCTTTCCAAACTTAGATTAACCTAAAATTTTAACCCAAGATAGAGAAATGTGTCAGGAGGCTCATCGCAATATTTTAGCTTAATCTGATGGTCGAATTGAGAGTTATACTCAATAAGGTAAAACTAGTTAGTATTTAATTTTACATAAAAATCCAAAATTTATTATTCAATCATTGCTAGAACCATATCGATTATTTTAATAAGTCCTCCAGGCCTTTTTTTTTATTCCAAAATATATTTATTTTTTCTTTTCATCATTTATAGACTTACTACAATTTCATAGTAACGTTACTGATTTTAATTGAGGTTTACACCAACACTTTTTTGTGCAGTTCTTTTTTAATTTTTATTTCTCATTTTAATTTAATTCATCGAAATTATCTTATCATTCTCAAAACACATATATTTTAATTTTTTCCTAATTCTTTTATCCATCAAAACCCGTTACCGGTTTCTATACGATATATAATTTATTTGATTTCTTTTTTACAATGTGGGCAAGTGCCCACATTGCCAACGGGCTGGATCCATCCATGCCCACGAGGAAATCAAAGAAAGAGGATTTAAGCTGGAAAAAAACAAAGAGCTAGAAATAGAAGAATCATTTCTATTAGCTATAAAAGGGTTATTGATACTTGATAGTCATGATGGACAAGTTATGCGAATCATATTTGAAACCATATGATAAACATGAATGATTATAATCAACGATACACCATTGCATGATCTATTAATATTGTAGGAGATGAAATTGCTAGGCTTATGTATTGCTTACTAGAATTTAACTCTAGTTTTGATGTTCGCTAAAAGATAATATCCTACCATAAATAATTTTATTATCATCTATTGAAAGATTAAAGCATAAATCTAATACCTACATATAAGTTGGTTGTTCAATTTTGGCCTTTGACATGATGACAAAGATCTCCTTCTATCATCTAATTCTAAGGAATTACCTGTTGAATTTCCTGAAACACATATAAGTAATGAAAATGATAAATTTAAATTTTTTTAGAGTCCCAAGATCCCGTTAAACAGATATAATGTTGTTTAGGGTTTATATGAAGATTACCTAAAGATCAAATGTTCTTTTCGGATTTGAATAACTGCTTAAAGGCTGGGTTACTGCAAACCACTTGTCATCCAAGTATCCGGTCTGTAATGGTAATCCAAACGAACTACTAGTGAGAAATCTCTTAAATACTTTTAGAAGAGAGAGATTATTATACCTTTGAGTTCCAGCTCTTTTTTGTGTTTTTTAAGCGTTCTGTAACTTACACAGTTTCTATATTTTGTACTCTAATTAGAAAATAAAAGGTATAACATTCTATTTATAAAGAAACCTAAAAACCTTATAAATGAAAAAATATCAGTTTGCCCCCTTAAATAATAGCACATATATTATTTTATGATAAGTTTAGAAATTTATTCAATCAAATCATTACTTGATTATTTTTAGGGTTAGAATTGTAATCCCCTGTAGTAATTATATTCTAGTTCTCAATTTCTAAAATTTATTTACAAGTCACATTTGATTAATCATTCCATTTTAATCTCTGACCAATGTTTCTTATGTGTGTGACCAATTAGGTTCCCTAATAAGTTGACCCAAATATAAATTATAATCTTAAATATAATAGGATTACATAAATTAATTTATTTCTCAATTCAATAATTGATTGATATATATTTAAAAATTTAATGTGAGATAAGAGGGATTTGAAGTCAAATAAGAAAGAAAAGAAAAAGCTAAAGAAAGAGAAGAAAAAACTGAAGAAGAGAAAAAATAGGGGTTGGAAAAGCCTACAACTTTTTATTTTTTATTCAATTTATCAACAACTGTCTAACATTCAGAAAAATAGAATATAAATACTAAAATCCTAACTAGAACAAGCAATTGGGCTTATAACCTTCTAAATAAAATATTAAACAATAACTAAATTAAGCCTAATAAATAAACCTAAATAAAATCCAATAACACAGGGATTAGATTATCCTTTATCATCATAGATCATACGAATGTGTGAACCATGTCTCGGGTTTGATGTCACTATCAAGATCAAGTACGATGTCTCACAACTTACCATGATCATCCACATGTTAGGAAAGTCATAAGTGGTTTGATTTAATATCTCAGTAACTAGTTTCTTGGTGTAATTATTATTCATTCATCAACAATATTTCGATTTAGCATATAGAGTGTTTACTATGTCAAATCATATTTGTTCTCAACACCATAGTTATTGATTTTTTTAGTAAGATTTGAAACTCTTTTCAAATCTCATTTCACCTTATGCTAGGATTTACAACCAATGTTATTTAAGAATAGATGAAACATTTTTCATAGTTCACCTAGGTGATGGATTCTCTATTGATCACTCAAATACTTTCATATAATTCATGTTATACCTAATATTTACTCATTTATTGCCTTGTATTAGGACAATGTGTAGCAGGATCAAAGCATAACATTCTCTATATAAAATAACTTAGCGATCTCAAGTCTAAGGATCAAATCTCAAGTCTAAGGATCACTTATACAACCGTCACGTAAGCTTTTCTATAGACACAAGGGATCTCTCTATATGAAATTCTCATGTAGGTCAGTTCAATATATATGTCATCTGACAAACACCTACATATTAGTTGTAGGTATCCCTCATACCTTAGTTTATGAGAACAACCACTTTCTTTCACAAAGAAAAAAAACATAATATGTATCAATTTCAATAGCTCTAATTAATATTTAGTCTTAATAGAGCATTGACCAAGAACATTTAGAAAAAATGCTTTGATGCAATAGGAATTTCATAATTATAACGGCTTTATAATTTTCTTTACAAAGCATTTTTGTCCAAAAAACTTTATCATTATTCTAGATTCATTAATAAAATATTAGATTCATCAATAAAATATTTGATGAATATTAAAGATAAATAAAACTTTTATTAAAAATAAATATATTTATATGAACAAAATTAATGTCATGTGTAACCAACTAATTGGTTATAGGGTATATACACTAACACTGTCCCAAAATGAAATTACCGATTGTGGTTTGCCTGTCCACTGTTTCAATTGTTGTCTCAATCAAGCTTATTACTCTATAGATACTATATTCTCAGCATACAAAATATTGTATGCCTTTCTTCCATTGTTAAAACCATCATCATCATCATATCATGATAAAACCTTTTTCTTCCTTTGCTATATTCTCACTAAGGTGACATTTGAAGAAGTAACTCCTTCATCTGTTTCCTCATTTCTTCCTGTTTTTTTGTTTTCCTATACCACTAGTTTCTGTTAATTTTATTGATATAGGAGCAACAGAGAACATATTGTCTGTAAAATCAACCATCTCTAAATTACCATCTACTTTATCCCCATCTTCATTACTAAGGGGTTTGAAAAATGTTTTTCATTCAAATTCTTGTCATCCAACTTATCAGGCTCACACTCAACTCTTAATTTCCAAATAATATCATATATGTCTTAGAGATGCTACTATCAAACACCCGTAAACCTTCATCTTCAATAATAAGTAGCCACTTTGAAATAAAACTCCATATATTAGAGAAATCAATAAAAATGTCTTCAAACATTTTTAAATTGAAATGAACTACAAAGCAAGCAACTTCTTTCTAAATAGCTCCCACAAAACTTTTCCAGTTAGCAACAAAAATGGAACATGTTTTAAAATAGAAGGACATCTCATCAATAAATCTAATGCTCCATTTAAACAATCAAATAGCAGAAGCTTCTCCATGTCATAACATGCTTGCTGAGAATTATAATTATTACCTCACACCTACTGATGAGAATGCAAAATGTCATATTTTTCTCCTTTAATGTTTTGTTTTTTTATACTTATTTGGTTTCTAAATTTAATGATTATTTTTATATTTTTATTTAGGATACAAATGGAGGTATTAAGTGCAAAACAAAGCTAATTGGGTGATTTTGGACAACTTCGACATTGCTTTGTAATCGGGTCATAACGCTCTAATTTGAGCTTTGATTAAGATGATTCAAATGCTATGGAACACCAAGAAAAAGTTCTACAACTTTCATATATTGCGTCTTAAGAGATGTTGACTGCATCAAGGTCGAAATTAGGTATAGAGTCGTTGCACTTATATTGCCAACGTGCTGAAACGTTGTTTCACTTGCAAATTTAATACATAGACCTAATGTGATTTATTTTTGGAAGTTTCTAGATTTTATGCATTAAGTCTAGATGAAAGCATCACTTTCTTTACTATATTAGGACTCTACTTTATTATTTAATATTCTCATTAATTAGTCAGATTTGGTTGTTATTATTTGAGGATAATATTTAAAATGTTTTTAGGAGATTTGGTGGGTTTCTATTACGGGGAATGAACTTTAAAAAGGAAGAAAACCATCATAACAAGGATTTTTTTTCCTTCCCTTTTAACTAACAACTCCTTCAGGTTTTCATCATGGCCTTGTGTGACTGAACTTTTATAATTGGTTAAAGAAGATAAAAGCCTTGAAATCAATAAGAGTGTGAAATCTTATTTATTTTTATTGTTCAATTTATTCTTTGAGTAATGGATATTCTTCTATATATATTTTCATGATTGTCTCATTTAATTACTAGGAGGCCTATTAGTGTATTATTCATTGTAATCTGTTGCTATATTAGATATCAAATCCGTAATTATTTGATCCCTCTAATTTGTGAAGTAACTAAGGTCTAATGATTTGCGGTATCAGAAATTATTAAATTTTAGGAAGAATATTTGATTAAATTAAATACAATTGTTTATGCTTGTGTTATTTAGTTTTATCGATCTATTCGATTTTAAGGTTACTACTGGATTAAATTTTTAACTCTTGTCTTGGGTTATTTAGTCGTAAGGATTAATTAGATTACTTGTTTCTAATGTTTGCTCTTCTAGTTAACTTCGATTCTTTAATTAGAATTGTTCCTTAGTTGTTTTTTTTTTAATTGTTTTCGTTACACTCGGACCCTCCCCTCTTATTCTTGTTCACGTAGCATAAAACTAGGCTAGATACTCTTTAAAGTAACAACTATTACTCCTATAATACTGCATTTATTTTTAAGAGTTTAGGTTTTATAAATAGATCATGTGACAGAACCTACTATTTAGTCTCTCATACCTGATAAACTATAGTGTAGAACACCTGGCTCTAGCAGCATCTTGAGCAGGGTATCTGCTACACAAAAATAGCTCACAAGGAACTCAAGGATCACAGTTGAAAAATATCCAGCATGCATGTTATAATCTATATAGTATTCCACAATGGTTAGCATGACAATATGGCAGAGGAACAAACACATTGATCAACGAAGCCTAATAAAATTCAAGTAACAGAAGAAATCCATTCTCACCAGCAAAATAATAACTCTGAAAAGCACTTATCATCATCTGAACCGCGTAGTTATAATTCTCTCTCGATTTTCGAGAGAAGATTGAGGCGAGATTTGAAAAACCAGTTACAGTACTATTTTGGTATTCTGTTAAATCATTTTATCCTTGAATTTGTGGAGAGGAAATGGGAGAGAAGCCCTGGGCATGCGCGCTGCTAATACAACTTGTGGAAAAGAATAAGGAAGCATGGGGTGTTGGTTTTGAATTTGAGCCAGTGAGTTTTTTGACTTGCATTTAATGTATGCTTAAATACATTTAAACTTCAGCTTATTAGATTTGTGTTGGATAAAGTTTTTGTGAACTGGCTAAATTATAAAAATAATCTTTTAGGATAAAACCAAAAACCAAATACTCCTCTAAACCCAAAATAAAAATCCATTGAGAGGATTGTTTTTCTTTCAATTTCTCAACAAAACCCTAACGAAGATATATTAAAAAAATTATATATTATTTATGATGGAAAATGAGTGTCTTTTGTTCGCGGGTGTTTTTTCATTTAAATTTGAAGTTTCTTTTATATATAATTTGGCCTTATAAATATATTAGTTAATATTCTTGAAAAAAATATAATATTGTGGATTTTTTATTTGAATATACATGCATATATTATACATGTATATAATATCATGAGATTGGAATAACCCGATAAAAAAAATAAAGAGAATCATAAAGCTCTTTTTTAAAAACAAAAAAACTCGTGTTAACTTTGTGACCTAGGTTATTAGATTAGAAGCACCCTATCTGGAAAACTCATGAAGTTCAATTCTCAATCAATTAAATATTAAAGGATAAAATTAAAAAAAAATATCAATTATACAAAAGGATTAAAAAAATAGTTATTAAAAGAATGATGATCAAAATTGAAATACAAAATAAATTTTGTATTTGATGAAGGGTGAAATTAAAAAGAAAAATTAATTTAGCGAAAAGACCCCAAAAAATCAAAAAACAAAAATTCTTGATTGAAGGGTGAAATTGAAAAGAATAATAATTTTTATAAAAAGATCAAGAAAAAATTAGAAATTAAAACAATGAGAACCAGATTGAAAACCATAATACCATCAATTTAGATTGAAGGATAAAATTAAAAAACAATAAAACTTTTATAAAAAAGTTAAGCAAAAAAATTAGAAATCAAAAGAATAAGGAATCAGTTAGAAAATATAATATTTGGTAAATTGGGATTAAAGGATAAAATTATATATAAAAAATAAAACTTTTTAAAAAGAGCCAAGAATCAAAATAAAAATAAAAAATAAAGAACAAGTTGAAATACCAATAAGAAAGAGGGTCAAACTATACTTTTCGAGGGATGAGAGGGAGGAGAAGAAGAAAACAAGCCCACCAACGACAAACTGGACCATCAACATTGACACACACCACTCCACAGGAAAAAGGACATGGGGGCGCTTCTAAAGACGTGATGAAAGTGCATTTTCGGACGTCGAGAGGCACCACCCAAAGTGCGCAAACGCCTCCCATGAGCCTTCTGGTGGCGTACACGTATATGTTCTTTTTTTTGTTTTTTATATCTAGTAAAATACCAAATTGCCCCTAAGCTGACATGATAATAACAAAAAAAACATTGTGAAAAGACAAAAAAAACCTTTGATATATTTTCTTTTAAGGGCATTTTAGTCATTTTACTATTTTTTTAATTATTATTTTTATTTGGTCAAATACCAAATTGCTTTCAAGCTTGTTATAATAATAAAAAAACCATTGTGAAAATATAAAATGCTCCTTGACATTAGTGTTAATTGTTTTTCTTCAAAGAGTATTTTAGTCGTTTTACTGTGCAATTGAGATGAAAAAAAGATTTATTTTCCCCTGGTCAATTTAGTAAAGACTAATGAGCCTTATGAAAAGACTTTAATGCTTTTGATAGCTAGTGTTGAGTGTCGCACGTGTGCAGCGTCATGAGAATTAATCTCCTGGATAGGGATCTTTGTTGGTCTTGTCATTCATCAGGAAAAAAAAGAATGAGAATCGCCACCTAGTATTTTGGTTACTAGAAATCCTAACTGATCTCATAGTCTGGGTAAATGGATTGATTGCGTAAAGGGAATGTATTAACACCTACAGTACACCTTACTTGAGGTAAGCTGCATCGTTTATTTGTTTGATATAAACTAAGGTACTGTTGTGTTTTCTAATGGTTGGTCTACCTAGGGTTTGAGAAAAGTCTTTCTCAGTAAGGAAGTCCTTATTTTATTATTTTAAAACTCAATCATTCTAATGCCAAAACATAAAAATAAAATGAATTGTATTTTTATTTAATATCGAGAATATATCTTACGTATAAGTTCATAATCTCGTATATTAAAAGAAACAAAATAATTATTTTCTGTATTTTTGAAATGTAGGCTATGTTCTAACAAATAATCATAAACTAGTTATGATACCCTTTAACTGATTCTTGTATTTTTTTTCAAAGTATGATAAAAATACAATTTTTTTATAAAAAGTAAAATATGCATGAAACTTTTAGAATATCAATATTCAAGAAAAAAGTATTTTTTTTATTTTTTAGGTTTTGTTTGGCAAAAACTTATTTTTCTTTGTAATAAAACTATCAAAACAAGTCTAAAAGGGTGTTTGTCACACACACCCTTAAACCAAAAATCCATTTAGCAAAAAGATTACAAGCCGAACAGGGTCTTAATCCTTGACCTAATTTTGACCCGATTGGGTCAGCCTAACCGAGTTGAACTCACTGGGTTAACTTGAAATTTCTGATTCAACTATAAACCGCATAAAAAATCTTGGTTTGATCCAAAAACAAAACCAAAGTAAAAAAACATATTAAAAAAAAAAACTCAAAAATTCTTGAACAAAATGGATCAAACACAAAAAAAAATGAAGAACACGAAGAACACTAAAACCCAACCAAACAACGTGAAACCCAAATCAAATCAGATATGGTCAAAACAAAGGCACATATATGTTGAAAATCATGCAAGGATCAATAATCTAGCTTCCATTCATTTTGATTATCACTTAAATATCATGATTTTGTTTCGGCTCAAAACTGAAATCCCAGGATTAAATTCCATCAAAAATTTGTTATTGATGTAAATAAACCCTAGATTATTTATTAATCAAGCATAACAAATGGTTCTGGGCAAAGAAATTGACCAAAATTAATCCAAACCAAGGGGTTAAAATGATGTTCTTCCCAGTAACACGAAGAACATTGCTAAAAAACCCAATGATGGACCTAGCAAAAGGCAGCTATTGTCAAGTCAAGAAAATGACATTTTTGGCTTTTAAAACATGCTTTCTTTAATTCAATAAGTTGCATTATCATAAACAAACATGTTTGAATCACAAAGACTAATAAATAATATCAAAATCAAACATGAGATACTAAATCCAAAAACCATCAACTTAAAATAGTTTACGTGTTCATGTAATATACATTAAAAATTGGTTTTTTGAACCCATTTTTTTGCATGAACAGACCTAGCAAACTTAGGATAAACATCATTGCTTCAACATGCATTGCATAAGTTAAACTAAAACAACACTATATATATATATATATATATAAACAACTTAAAAAACAACTTTATTATATCAAAAACTTCAAAAAAAAAACAGTAAATAAAGATCAACAACAAAGAGGTGAATACAACATCACTTGTCAAGTATGTCAAACCTCTTTTCTATGATTGTAAACATAAATATAAAACAAAAACAAATAAAAAAAATCTCAAGCATGTTACAAGAGCCTACTTTGGAATCAGAAAATATATTTAGAACAACTATTCTATTTTTTTGCTTTCCTTTAAAAAGTTTTGCCTGTCATAAACTTACTATCCTTTTAAAGCTTAGGAAATCTTTGTGTTAGGCTCTTGAACCTTTACACTTAGGTTTATTATTAATATTTTCTTACATTTTCTCTCATTCTTTCTCCCCTTTTAGCCTCTCTCGACTGTGATATTAAATGGGGTATTTATAGGGTTTTGCTAGGCTTATGGGAGGTTTTGAATCCATTTCTGACCTCTTGATCTTGAGAGAAGTGTTGTAAACCCTTAATAAGAACTCATTGAGGAGTCGTTGAGTGTGAACATATGAAAAAAAGTTCAGTTCTTGTGCAATTATGTTTCAGTTATGGCTGATTGAGTTGCCCACTTTTGAGGCCGCATCAGAGCAATTTTAATGTCATTGTCACATGAGAATACCTAAAGTTAGTAAAAGAGATACACTTTTCATTTGGATCAAACCTTACTCAATTTGGTGACTTGTAGCTCCATATTAACTCATTTGAAGTTGCTAACTCTATTAGCCAAATTTGTCAAAACAGAGGCTAGTATATCGAACAATGTGTCACTTATATTCTCTTTATTAAGTCTAAATGATACGTCGTTTGGGGTTTTTAATTTGATGGAGTCCATGTTCTAATTTCTTTTAATTACACTCATAATTGCTTCCAAACTTTTAATTTCAAGCAATTTCACCCATGTCAAACTCTATTGTCAGCCCCTAAGTTGACCGACTTTTCGCTTTGGTCATTAATTCTGAATTTGTGTATTTTAACCCTCAATTGACTAACAAACTTCAAATTTCTTCAAATTAGCATCAATTTCAATCCTTACATTCACGTGTTTTTTCAGTTTAGTCCTTAGTTTTGGATTTCTTCAATCAAGTCTCTAATTGCTCATCAAACTTTAATATTTTGATCTTTCCCAACCAATCTTCTACAATTTTCTGGGTGTTATGTTATATTCTTCTTACTAATATATTTTTTTTATTTTCTTCCA
>Ga0307514_10002664_pt1 | contig 18128 bp, 12 predicted proteins | sample 16_EM_MG_FD_203088 | JGI IMG/M metagenome (GOLD analysis project Ga0307514, IMG submission 203088) | Populus trichocarpa ectomycorrhiza microbial communities from riparian zone in the Pacific Northwest, United States - 16_EM | ecosystem: Host-associated > Plants > Roots > Unclassified | place... | reverse complement strand
GTGGCCGAGCCGGTCCAGGACGTGGGCGACGCCCGCGAGACCGTCGTACAGACCGAGCGGCGTGCCCGCGGGCGGCGGCGCGGTGCGGGCGAGGAGCCAGCGCTCGCCCTCCTCGTACCGCTCGGCGCCGACCGCGTCCAGCGTGTACAGCACGCCGGCCGCGCCGTGCGCGAGGCCGAGGCCACCGCCGTCGGAGAACTGGGCGATGTCGCCGGGGAAGAGCCGGTCGTCGCGTTCCGGGGTGGCCGAGGCGAGGAGCGCCTTGACCATCGAGTCACGGCTGTAGGGCCAGTCCCGCGGGTCCACGAAGGAGGTGGCGCCCACGGAGGAGACGGGCTCCACGGACGAGACGGCTGACTCCACGGACGAGGCCGACGGTGACGACGGGCGCACGCCCACGTCCCGCGTGATCTCCGCGACCGCCTCGTCGAGGAACTCCCGTGGTACGTCCGGGAACTGACGGGCGATCACCTCCGCCAGATGGGCCGCCTTGCCGCGGTCGACCACGAACAGCGTGGTGACGGGCAGGAACAGGGCCAGCCGCAGACAGGCCAGCGCGTACCGGTCGACATCGACGCCCGTGCGGTCCGGCGGGGCGAAGAAACCGGGGTGCGCGACCACCTGGCGGCCCTGTTCGGAGAGGGGGGCCGCGGCCTCGAAGTCGAGCAGGGACACCGACTCCTCGTCGGGCGCCACCATGATGTTGAAGACATGCAGGTCGTTGAAGACGATCCCGCGCGCGTGCACCGCCCGCACCGCCCGTTCCACCGCCCCGTGGATCCGCACCGCCCATGCCGCGTAGGCGGCCACCGCCCCCGGATCGGGATCCGGGGTCAGCAGCGGGTGCCGCTCGGCGAAGAACGAGTTGAGCGGACGGCCCTCCAGGAAGTCCATGACCAGGAAACGGTGGTCGCCGAGGGTGAACCAGTCCCGCACCTGTGGCACCACACCGGTCCCCGACAGCTGCTCCAGGGCGTACTTCTCCCGCTCCAGACGGGCGATCGCGTCGGCCCCGTCCGAGGCGAGCCCCGCGTGCGGGCGTCCCTCCTTCAGGACGACCTTGCGTCCGTCCCGGGTGTCGGTGCCCGCGTAGACCCCGCCGCCGTTGGAGAAGTGCAGCGCCTTCTCGATCCGGTACGGCAGCTCGCCCACCGTCGTGGTGTTGCGCGCCGCCAGATGCGGCTCCAGGAAGGCCGGCAGGGTCACCCACTGAGGCACCTGGAAGGACGGCGCCCGCCGGTCCGGCACCAGACGGCCCCCACCGTCCCGCACCGCCGGCACCAGTGAACCGCGCTCGTCGACGACGAAGGTGCGCGCGAACGCGCCGTGGCGGACGTACAGCGGACCGTCGTACCAGCGCAGATCGGTGAGGATGTACGGCCCCTCGTAGCCCTTCAGCAGATCGCCCAGCTCACGCAGGACGAGGTGCAGCCGCTCCTCGTCGGCCGGGTACACGGTGACGAACTTGCCGCTGGTGTCGCGGCCCGCGTACTTGGTGTTGCGCAGGTGCAACAGGTGCGGGCCCGGCACGAACTTGAACGGGATGCGCCGGGGCACGCAGTAGTCCCACACGATCGCGGCGATCTCCTCGGCGTTCGCCCGGGTGGCAGAGGCGTGGATCTTCCAGCCCTGCGCCGGGCCGGCCACCGGCGAGCCGTCGGCGTCGAGGGGCGTCAGCGTGAGCCAGTCGCCGATCCGCGCCGCGTCCCACCCCTCGGGCACCGGGCGCCGCGCCGTCTCGTATCCGGGCGCCGCCTCCTGACCTCCCACGGACAGCCGGTCCGGCGTCTCGTAGAAGAATCTGTCGGCGAGCGCGTACACCTCGTACCGCTTGTCCATACGTCCCCCTCCGTGGCGACGGGGACGAGCCTTCCAGTGATCCGGTGGCCACGGACAGTCACGCCTGTCACGAGCTCGCCGTGCGGAACGCATGCGTCAAGTCATGTTCGGACGGTTTCGAGCGCCGGTTCCCCGTGCGCTCCACGGAACGCCCACAGGGGCTGCGCGGCTGCCGCATACGCGCTGTAATGGCGAATGTGGTCAGTGAGGGCACGGCGGATGGCGGAAGGCGAACGCCGCGTGCTGAAGTTGCCCTGAAAACGCTCACGACCGATCCCGACTCACCCGACCGGCTGCGCCGCGTCCTGGAACTGGCGCTCGTCTTCGCCGGGGCGACGTCCGCCACCGTGTACGCCTCCGAAGAGGGCGAGGACGTACTGCGCCTCGTGGAGTCGGTGGGCGTGCCGAGGAACCTGTACGGGCTGCGCGACACCTATCCGCGCTCCGGCCGGTCCCCGGCGGCCGAGGCCCTGCGCGCCGGGCAGCCGGTGTGGCTGGGCCCCGACGAACTCGCCGACTGCCCGGAGTCCCGGCGGGCGCCGTCCCGCGAGTTCTTCCTCGCCGCACTGCCCGCGCGGGGCGACGGCGGTGGGGCCTGTCTGCTCGCCGTGAGCGAGGAGTCGGCCGGCTTCGAACCCGACGAGCGAGCCTGCCTCGAACTGTTCGCCGACGCCGTCTCCCACCCCACCCTCGCCCGGCCCGCCGAGGGCGCCGAGCTGCCCGCGGGCGCCTTCAGCCTCGCCATGGACAGCGGCCGGGTGGCGGTGGGGGAGGAGGTCCTGGAGTTGTTCGGGCTCGGTGCGGCGGACGACGCCGAGGACTTCGACGGCAAGGTCGAGACGCTGCTCGCCCTGACCGTGCCGGAGGACCTGCCCTCGCTGATGTCCGTCGTCGAGGCCGGCCACATGTCCATCGGCGACCGCGAGCTGGAGTTCAGGGTGCTCCAGCCCGCCGGCCCGCCCAGGTGGCTGCGGCTGCGCGGACGACTCCTGCCGGCCGGCGAGGGCCGGCCCGCACGCCTGGTGGGCACCGTCGGTGACGCCTCCAAGCTGCGCTCCGACGTCACCGATGTGGCCCGGGTGCAGCGCCTGGCCGCGGCCCTCGCCATCGCCGGCACGGTCCGCGACGTCAGCCAGGCGGTCGTCTCCGCGCTGCGGGGCCCGCTGCGTGCCGACCGGATCGCGCTCGCCGAGCTGGAGAACGACCGGCTCGTCGTCACCGTCCTCGACCCGCCCGAACAGGAGGCCTGGCCCGACCTGTGGCGCCAGGAGTGGCGCAGCGAGTGGCCCGACGCCCCGGTGCGGACGATGCCCACCCTCGCCGCCGCCCTGCGCGAGGGCCGCGCGCAGATCTGGCCCGCGGGCACCGTCCTGGAGCCCGCTCTCGCCGGCGTCGGTCCCGGCGGCCTGGCCGTACTGCCGCTGCCCGCCGTGGGCCGCATAGCCGGCGCCTGCCTGATCGGCTGGGACGCCCCGCACGACTTCGGCCCCGACGAACGCGCCCTGCTCACCGCCTCCGCCGGTCTCGCCGGCCAGGCCCTGATGCGAGCCCACGCCTTCGACGCCGAGCACGAACTCGTCGGCATGCTCCAGCGCCAGCTGCTGCCCCGCCGGCTGCCCGAGCTGCCCGGCGCCATCGCCGTCGCCCGCTACCTGCCGAGCACGGCCGGTCTGGAGCTCGGCGGCGACTGGTACGACGTCATCCCGCTGCCCGACAACCATGTCGCCCTCGTCATCGGCGACGTCCAGGGCCACAGCGCCGGCGCCGCCACCCTCATGGGCCAGATGCGTACCGCGCTGCGCGCCTACGCCGTCGAGGGCCACCCGCCCGACGTGGTGGTCTCGCGCGCCAACCGGCTTCTCGCGGACCTGGAGACCGACCTCTTCGCCACCTGCGCCTATGTCGACGTCGACCTGGAGGAGGGCTCCGCCTGGTGCGTGCGGGCCGGGCACCTGCCGCCGGTGCTGCGTCACCCGGACGGCGGTACGGAGATCGCCGAGGCGGAGGGCGGCCCGCCGCTCGGCGTGCTGACACAGGCCGACTTCCCGATGAGCCCCCTCAGGCTGCAGCCCGGTACGGTCCTCGCGCTGACCACGGACGGCCTGGTCGAGTCCGTGGAGACCGACATCGACGCGGGCATGGACCGCCTCGCCCGCGAACTGGCCGCCGCCGACCCCGCTGATCTCGGACTCGTCGCCGACGCCCTCCTCGGCAACGCGCGCCGCAGCGACGACGTCGCCCTGCTCCTCGTGCGCTACGACGGCATGGCCGCCCGCCCGCGACGCGAGAGCTGGACGGTGTGGCGCGTCCCCCAGGCCGTCGGACACACCCGCCGGTTCACCCGCCGCACCCTGCGTTCCTGGGGCGTCCCGGACGACGCCGTGGACACCGTCCTCCTCGTCGTCTCGGAACTGGTGACCAACGCCCTGGTGCACACCGACGGCCGGGTCCGCCTCGACCTCACCCACGTCAACCACCTGCTGCGCGTCGCCGTCGCCGACTCCTCCCCGCGCACCCCCGTCAAGCCGACCAGCGTCAGCTGGGAGGCCACCGGCGGCCGCGGCATCCTCCTCGTCGAGGCCATGTCGGCGGCCTGGGGGGCCATGCCCGTAAGCGGCGGCAAACAGGTGTGGAGCGAGATCGCACTGAACGGATGACGACGTCCGGCCTGGACGGGTACCCGGCGCCACATCCCGAGCAGCGAGGCACGTCATGACCCAGCACGTCAGCGACATCATGACCAGCGCCCCGGTCACGGTGGAACCGTGGAACCGCGGACCTCCGTGTCCGCCGTCGCCCGGATCACGCGCGACCGGGACATCGGTGCCGTCCTGGTCGCGGACGGCTTCACCCGGCGCGCCCTGGCCACCGAACCGTGACCTGGTGGTGCGCGCGCTCGCCGAGGGCGGCGCCCCCGAGCGGGACCACCGTCGCCGGCGCCCGCGGCGACGACCTGGTCACCGTGACTCCCGAGGACGGCCCGGACCACGCGATCGAGATCATGCGCGAGCACGCCGTACGCCATGTCCCGGTCGTCGAGAGCGGCCACCCCACCGGGATGGTGGCCCTCGCCGGCCTGGCCAGGGAACGCGACCCGGAGTCCGCCCCGGGTGACATCAGCGCGGCCCGGCCCACCACCTGAGCGCCCGAACGGGTACATCCGGACCCCGGTCTGCTGTTCGACACTCGCCGCCCCGGTCGATGCGGCGTCGACCGGGGCGGCGGGTTTGCCCGGACCGTCGGTGGGGACCCGGATGCACGGCACGGAAGAACGAAGCCACCCCGGCCCGCAGCGGGCGGGTCGGAGGCAGGACGGGACACAGAAGGAAGATGAAGCGCCGTGACCGCGCAGATCAGTGAGCAACCAGTAGTCCGCAGGCCCGAGACGGGGTGGTCAAGGGCCCGCCGTCTGCGTGGCGTCCGCGCCCTGCGCACCTGCCTCCCGGCGGTCGAGGAGACGAACGCGCCCCGCGCTGCGCGGACCGGCTCCGAGGGGAACATCTTCCGCGGCGAGGACTGAACCCTCCCGCTCCTCCCGTCGTCCTCTTAACCGACGAGCCGCCCGATCGTCATGGTCCGTTCCCCGTTTGTCGGGCAACGCACTATGGTGAAGCAGATGAAGGCACTCGTCCTGTCCGGGGGCGCCGGCACCCGGTTGCGACCGATCACGCACACCTCCGCCAAACAACTGGTTCCCGTGGCGAACAAGGCCGTCCTCTTCTACGGCCTGGAGTCCATCGCGGCCGCCGGGATCACCGAGGTGGGCATGATCGTCGGGGACACCGCCGCGGAGATCCAGGAAGCGGTCGGGGACGGCTCGAAGTTCGGCCTGGAGATCACCTACATTCCCCAGGAACGGCCGCTGGGACTCGCCCACGCGGTGCTGATCGCCCGGGACTTCCTCGGCGACGACGACTTCGTGATGTACCTCGGCGACAACTTCATCGTCGGCGGCATCAGCGACCTCGTCGACGAGTTCCGCGGCAACCGGCCCGACGCCCAGATCCTGCTCACCCAGGTGGTCGACCCGCGGTCCTTCGGCGTCGCCGAACTCGACCCGGACGGACAGGTCATCGGCCTGGAGGAGAAACCGGAGCACCCCCGCAGCGACCTCGCCCTGGTCGGCGTGTACCTGTTCACGCCGCTGATCCACGAGGCGGTTGCCGCGATCGAGCCGTCCTGGCGGGGCGAGTTGGAGATCACCCACGCCATCCAGCACCTCATCGACAACCACTCCGACGTCCGCTCCACGGTCATCAACGGCTACTGGAAGGACACCGGGAACGTCGGCGACATGCTGGAGGTGAACCGGCGGGTCCTGGAGACCCTGGACCGCCGCATCGACGGCGAGGTCGACGAGCGGTCCGAGACCATCGGGCGGGTGGTGCTGGAGGAGGGGGCACGCATCGAGAACTCGCGTGTCGTCGGGCCCGTCATCATCGGCTCCGGCACCGTGGTCAGTGACTCCTACGTCGGTCCCTTCACCTCCGTCGCGGAGAACTGCCGGATCATCGACAGCGAGTTGGAGTTCTCCATCGTGCTACGGGACTCCTCGATCCGCGGCGTGGGCAGGATCGAGGCCTCACTGATCGGCCGTCATGTCGAGGTGACCCCGGCGCCCAGCGTGCCCAGTGCCCACCGTCTCGTCCTCGGAGATCACAGCAAGGTGCAGATCCATTCATGAACCTTCTCGTCACCGGCGCCGCCGGGTTCATCGGCTCCACCTACGTGCGTACGCTCCTCGCGTCCGACGAACCCGACGCCCCCCGCATCACCGTGCTGGACAAGCTCACCTACGCCGGCACCCTCGACAACCTCGAACTCGACCATCCCCGGCTGGAGTTCGTGCAGGGCGACATCCGTGACGCCGAACTCGTCGACAAGCTGACGGCGGACGCCGACCAGGTCGTGCACTTCGCCGCCGAGTCGCACGTGGACCGCTCGATCAGCGGTGCGGACGACTTCGTCCTCACCAACGTGGTGGGCACCCAGGTCCTCCTGGACGCGGCCCTGCGCCAGGGCGTGCGGACCTTCGTGCACATCTCCACCGACGAGGTCTACGGCTCCATCGAGCAGGGCTCCTGGCCCGAGGAGCACCCGCTGCGGCCCAGCTCCCCGTACTCCGCCTCCAAGGCCTCATCCGACCTGCTGGCCCTGGCCTACCACCACACCCACGGGCTGGACGTCCGCGTCACCCGCTGCTCCAACAACTACGGGCCGCACCAGTTCCCCGAGAAGGTCATCCCGCTGTTCGTCACCAACCTCCTCGACGGGAAGAACGTCCCGCTCTACGGGGAGGGACTCAACGTCCGCGACTGGCTGCACGTCGAGGACCACGTCCAGGGCGTCGACCTGGTGCGTACCCGGGGACGCGCGGGCGAGGTGTACAACATCGGCGGCGGCACCGAGCTCAGCAACAAGGAGCTGACCGGTCTGCTTCTCGACGCCTGCGGCGCGGACTGGGACCGCGTGGACCGCGTCACCGACCGCAAGGGGCACGACCTGCGCTACTCCGTCGACTGGACGAAGATCCGCGACGAGCTGGGCTACCGGCCCCGGCACGACTTCGCGGCCGGCCTCGCCGACACCGTCGCCTGGTACCGGGACAACCGCGCCTGGTGGGAGCCGTTGAAGCGACGCGCGCAGGGCCTGTCATGAGGTGGCTGGTCACCGGTGCCGGCGGCATGCTCGGCCGCGATGTCGTCGAGGAACTGCGCGGCCGTGACGAAGAGGTGATCGGCCTCGACCGGGCCGCCCTCGACATCACCCGGCCCGGCGCCGTCGAGGATGCCTTCGCCGAGCACCGGCCCGACATCGTGGTCAACTGCGCGGCCTACACCGCCGTCGACGACGCCGAGACCGACGAGGAACGCGCCCTCGCGATCAACGGCGACGGACCGCGCCTGCTGGCCCGTGCCGCCGCCGGACAGCGCGCACGGCTGGTCCACGTCTCCACCGACTACGTCTTCTCCGGCGAGGCCCGCACCACCCCGTACCCGGAGGAGCACGAACCCGCGCCCCGTACCGCCTACGGCCGCACCAAGCTCGCCGGGGAACGCGCCGTGCTGCGGGAGCTCCCCGGCGCGGGCGTCGTCCTGCGCACCGCGTGGCTGTACGGCGTGCACGGCCGCAGCTTCGTCCGTACGATGACCGAACTCGAAGCCCGCCGCGACACCGTGGACGTCGTCGACGACCAGCGCGGGCAGCCCACCTGGAGCGCGGACGTCGCCGAGCGTGTCGCCGACCTCGGCCCCCGGATCGGCCGGGACGCGAGCGGTATCCTGCACGCCACCAACTCCGGCGAGACCACCTGGTACGACCTGGCCCGCGAGGTGTTCCGCCTCCTCGGGGCCGACCCGGACCGGGTGCGCCCCGTCGGCAGCGCGGCCTTCGTCCGGCCCGCACCCCGACCCGCCTACAGCGCCCTGGCGCACGGCCGCTGGCAGCACCTTGGCCTGCCGCCGCTGCGTGACTGGCGTTCCGCCCTGCCCGAAGCCCTTCCCCGGATCCGCAAGGAGTCCCCCGCGTGAAACGCCATGAGTTCCTCCGGGAGCTGCACAAGGTCAGCGCCAACCGCAACTACCTGGAGATCGGTGTCAACGACGGCCGCAGCCTGACGTTGTCCCGCGTCCCCAGCATCGCCGTCGACCCCGCTTTCAAGGTGGTCAGCGAGATCCGTGCGGACGTCCACCTGGTGAAGGCCACCAGCGACGACTTCTTCGCCCGCGAGAACCCCCTCGCGCACCTCAAGGGCGGCCGGCACCCGGTGCGCAACCTGCGCCGCGGCCGGAGCCCGATCGGCTACTGGCGGGGCACCACCCTCGACCTGTCGTTCATCGACGGCATGCACCTGTTCGAGTACGCGCTGCGCGACTTCATGAACGTGGAGAAGCACTCCGACTGGGGAAGCGTGATCGTCCTCGACGACATGCTGCCGCGAAACATCGACGAGGCCGCCCGCGACCGGCACACCGGCGCCTGGACCGGCGACGTCTACAAGGTCGTGGAGATCCTCAACCGCTACCGCCCCGACCTGGTCACCGTCCTGGTCGACACGCAGCCCACGGGTCAGCTCGTCGTCTTCGGCGCCGACCCGAACAACACCGTGCTGGACGACAAGTACAACGAGATCATCGCCGAGTTCGAGGTGCCCGACCCGCAGAAGGTGCCCGAGTCGATCCTGGAGCGGGTGCAGGCGGTGACGCCCGAGGCGCTGGTCCAGGCGCCCTTCTGGCGTCCGCTGGTGCGGGCGCGCAACCTCGGCATCCGGCGCTCCCGGGGCTGGGAGCCGCTGCGCAAGGCGCTGGACCAGGTCGCCGCCGGCCGCTGAACCCCGTGCCGGGCAGGCCCTCGTAGCAGGCGGAGCGGGTCCGGTACGACAGCGGACCGGACCGCTCCGCCTCGGCGAGCGACACCTCGGCGAGAGGCCTGGGTGGGAGACGCCCGGCGGGAGACGGCGCAGTCGGCAGTGAGGCCACCGGTCCTACCCGGTGGCCTCGCGGCATTCCGTGCCCCGAGGCCGCTTGTGGAACGCCTGGGGCCTCAGCACCCAGGCGCTCTCGGCTCCCGTGACCGCAGGGGCTCATGCCCTCCTTGCCCTGACCCGGGCCGCCGTGGCGCGGACCCGGACAAGGACCTTCCGCGCCCGCCGCGCGATCCGCCCCACGACGCTCGGCCCGGAAGGACGTACCACCTGCACTCCGCCCGCCCCGGCGCGCACGGCGAACGGCAGCCCGAGGAAGCGTCGCTCGTCCGCCTTCGGCGCCGGACAGAGCGTGACCCGCCGGGCCACGCCCTTGAGCTCACTGACGGGCAGCACGGCCTCCAGCCGCGCCCCGGAGCCGTCCGGGGACAGTGTGCCGGGGATGTCCGAGCAGGCCGGGCCGGTGAGCCCGAGCAGCACCTCGGTGTCGCCGGGTACGTACAGCGGCAAGGACGCACGCAGTCGGTCGCCGGTGACGGTGACATCCTCAGGGGCGAGCCCGGACAGGCCCAGGCGCTTGCTCGCGCGGTCCACGTCCAGGGCCAGATGACCCCGGTCGGTCCAGTACGGCAGCACCACCCGGCCGGACACCACACCGGCCAAGGCGGCCGCCCGGCTCCTGCGGGGCACCGGACCCAGCCGGCACTCCTTCGTCCAGCCGCCCAGCTTGACGCGTACGAACACGTCCCAGAGGCCGTTGCCCGGCGCGATGCCGCCCGCCGCGGTGGCGGGATCGACGGTGGCGGTGGCCCGCAGCACCAGCCGGGACCCCTCGCCGTCCTCCACCGGGACGATCTCCCGGGTGAACTCGACGGGCTGGAAGTACTGCGCGGAGCTGGCGCGTTCGCGCACCAGCAGGTCCGCGGTGGCCTTCCCGAACTGTTCGACGCTGTCGGCGCCCACCTGTCCGACCGCCTCGGTCACATCCCGGGGAGGACCGGCGGGCGCGGCGCCGGCCCGCCCGGCCGGGAACGTCATCGGCCGGCCGCCGACCCGGTACTCGGCGGTCAGGTCGACCTTCAGCGCACCGTCCTCCCACCGGACGGGCCCGGGCTCGGCGTGCAGGGCGACCGAGGCCTCCCACTCGGCGAACGCCACGACGTCGTCGAACCGGTCGGCGGCGATCAGGCCGGCGATGATCCGCTGGGCCAGCGGCAGCCCGGCCGCGACGCCGGGCGCGAAACGCTCCACGACGACACCGCGGATCTCCTCGAAGAGCTCCTTGCGGTAGTCCTCGGGCGCCTTCAGCAGACGCCCGCCGCGCATCCGCTCGACCATCTCATTGCGCAGCCAGCGCCGGTGGAGCCGATCCCGCACAGCGCCCGGCTGGGTGTAGCGCTCGACGATGTCGAGGGCCTCACGCAGGTTCTTGAAGTAGCCGACCGGGTCGAAGCGTTGGAAGCCCGCGTTGGAGGCGTCGTCGCGTTTGACGTGGTAGTAGCAGACGTAGTCGCTGAGTACCGAGACGTTGTCCGCTCGCAGGAACGCCTCGGTGACGAAGACGTGGTCCTCCAGCCGCCGTCGGCCCTCGGGATAGCGCAGCCCGATGTCGTCGAGGAACGCCCGCCGGAACATCTTGTGCGGGGTGAGGCTGTCGATCAGCGGCGCGTTCTCGACGCCGGCGTGCGGATGGTTGCGGCGGAACAACTCCACCGGCACGGGCCGGCCCTTGCCGGCCATCTTGCCGACGACGACGTCGGCACCGTTGGCCACGCCGTAGTCGTACATCCGCTCAAGAGCCTCGTCGCCGAGGTAGTCGTCGTTGTCGACGAACATGACGTACGTGCCCTCGGAGGCGTCGATGCCGACATTGCGGGGCTTGCCCGACCAGCCGGAGTTCTCCTGGTGGATCACCTTGACCCGCGGGTTCTCGGCGGCGAGCGCGTCGAGCCGGGCAGGCGTGTCGTCGGTGGAGCCGTCGTCGACGAAGACCATCTCGTATTCGTCGGGCGGCAGCGACTGCCTCAGCAGTGAGGCGATGCAGTCCTCGATGTAGATCCCCGGGTTGTAGACGGGAACAATGACGCTGACTTTGACCGGCATCGGCCTCCGGGCCCCCCTTGAGTTGCTTGCCGCGTGGCGATATGTGCTGCTACGCGTGGGCAGATGCTAGCGCCACCGGGCACCCCGTCCACGTCCGGCCCCCCGACAGCACACCCAAGTGGCCCGGTCGGCTCAGTGTGTTGGCCAGCGGTTCCAGGGTCTGAGCCGTCGCCGCAATCTCACCGAGACGAGGGAAGATCCACTCGGTGCGGGGGCGGTGCGGGGGTCGGTGCGGTCGGTGTCAAGCCCTGACCTTCCTCTCGCCCTAGGCTGACCCCGTGCGTCTGCTCCTGATGTCCGACACCCACCTTCCCAAGCGCGCCAGGGAACTCCCCGCGCCGCTGCTCGCCGAACTCCCGCGTGCCGACGTGGTGTTCCATGCCGGGGACTGGGTCGACACCGCCACCCTCGACCTGCTGGAGAGCCGCAGCCGCCGCCTCGTCGCCGTGTACGGCAACAACGACGGACCGGCGCTGCGGGCCCGGCTGCCCGAGATCGCCCACGCGGATCTGGGTGGCCTGCGTTTCGCCGTCGTCCATGAGACGGGTCCCGCCCAGGGGCGCGAGGCACGCTGCGCCGCCCGCTTCCCGGACACGGACGTCCTGGTCTTCGGGCACAGCCACATCCCCTGGGACACCACCGCCCGCACCGGCCTCCGGCTGCTCAACCCGGGCTCCCCGACGGACCGCCGCCGCCAGCCCCACCACACCTACATGACCGCCTCCGTCACCGACGGCACGCTCACGGACGTGACCCTGCATCCGCTGCCACCGCGATAGCGGGCCGCCCCTCTGGGCGCACGCGCGGTACCCCTGGACGAGGGTCCGGGCCGCTCCATGTACGCGGAAGCGGCCCGGACGCTGTGAGTGTGTGCGCTGTCACGGACCTCCTTCCCGTTCGGAGGAGAGGGGGAGGACTCGCATGCCCTCCTCCGCGCAGGGCGCGTACCCCTGAGGGCGAATTCCACACCCCCGATTCCGGCCGCCCGGATGTCGCCCCGCTGAGCGAGGACTGGTGTCCCGTACATGGCAGTCACGCCCGCCGACGCAAGCGTCGCATCCGGTTTCGCGAGCGGCTCCGCGGCGCCACGCTCCCAGCCGTCCGGGACAGCAGGGCGACGACCACGCCGCAGACCATGCCGAGCTGTCCCCGGATGTCCAGGAACGCCGGCAACAGCACACCGAGCCGGGTACCCCGGCCGTGCCGGTCCGGTCCGGCCGGGGTACGGGCGTGCGCGGGGCCGGGGCGGTGTCGAGAAGTGCCGTGACCGGCATCGGTTGAAGGTTAATCCGTTGCCGCGTGACGCCGAAGCTGCTGCACTTCACATGACCTTGTCGCCGCACGATCCAGGAGCAGCAATGCGAGCACCGTTCATGTCCGCCCCGGAAGGTATGGCCCCCTCTTCGAAGGACATGACGCTTCGTGCACTTGCTCAACCTCGGAATCCTCGCCCATGTCGACGCGGGTAAGACCAGCCTGACCGAGCGCCTGTTGCACTCGGTCGGTGTGATCGACGAGATCGGCAGCGTCGACACCGGAAACACGCAGACCGACACCCTCGCGCTGGAGCGCCGGCGCGGGATCACCATCAAGTCCGCGGTCGTGTCCTTCGCGCTCGACGACGTGACGGTCAACCTCATCGACACCCCGGGCCACCCGGACTTCATCGCCGAAGTGGAGCGAGTGCTCGGTGTCCTCGACGGGGCCGTGCTGGTCGTCTCCGCGGTGGAGGGCGTCCAGGCGCAGACCCGCGTGCTCATGCGTACCCTGCGACGTCTGCGCATCCCCACCCTGGTCTTCGTCAACAAGATCGACCGACGGGGCGCCCGTGACGAGGGCGTGCTGCGGGCCGTGTCGGAACGGCTGACGGCGAGCGTCGTCCCGATGGGAACGGTCGCCGGACTCGGCACCCGGGACGCCCGCTTCACCCCCGGTCTCGGCCCGGCCGCACTCGACGTCCTCACCGACCAGGACGACGACCTGCTGGCCGCCTACGTCGAGGGAACCCTCTCCGCCGACAAGCTCCGCGCCGCCCTCGCCGCCCGGACCCGGCGTGCCCTGGTGCACCCGGTGTTCTTCGGCTCCGCCGTCACCGGCGCGGGTGTACCCGAACTGATCGCCGGGATCAGGGAGTTGCTGCCCGCCGCCGGCGGCGATCCCGACGGTCCGGTCTCCGGCACGGTGTTCAAGGTCGAGCGGGGCCCGGCGGGGGAGAAGATCGCGTACGCGCGGATGTTCTCCGGAACCCTGCGCGCCCGCGACCGCGTTCCCTACCCGGACGCCCGCGAGGAGGGCCGGATCACCGCGATCAGCGTCTTCGAGCAGGGCGCCGACGTCCGCCGGGACACGGTCCGCGCGGGCCGGATCGCCAAGGTGTGGGGCCTCGCCGACGTCCGGATCGGCGACGCCCTCGGCGAACCCCGCGGGGCCCAGGGCCACTTCTTCGCCCCGCCCACCCTCGAAACGGTCGTGGTCCCCGGACCGGGTACGGACCGACGGGCCCTGCACCTCGCGCTCACCCGACTCGCCGAACAGGATCCGCTGATCGACCTGCGGCACGACGAGATCCGGCAGGAGACGTCCGTGTCCCTCTACGGCGAGGTGCAGAAGGAGGTCGTCCAGGACACCCTCGCCGAGGAGTTCGGACTCGACGTCACCTTCCGGGAGACCACGCCGCTGTGCGTCGAGAACCCGGCCGGCGCGGGCACGGCGGTCGAGTTCAACGGGAAGGACGACAATCCCTTCCTCGCCACCGTCGGCCTGCGCGTCGAGCCCGCCCCGGCCGGAGCCGGGGTGGACTTCCGGCTGGAGGTCGAACTCGGCTCCATGCCGTACGCCTTCTTCAAGGCCATCGAGGACACCGTGCGCGACACCCTCGGCCAGGGCCTGCACGGCTGGCAGGTCACCGACTGCACGGTCACCCTGACCGACTGCGGCTACTCGCCCCGGCAGAGCCACGCCCACCAGGGTTTCGACAAGAGCATGTCCAGCACCGGCGCCGACTTCCGCGGACTGACCCCGCTGGTGCTGATCGAGGCACTGCGCCGGGCCGGCACCACGGTCCATGAGCCGATGCACCGCTTCCGCGTCGAGGCCCCCACGGACACCCTCGGGTCTCTGCTGCCCGTGCTGGCCGCCCTGCGAGCCGTACCGCAGACCACCGGGACACACCGCGACTCCGCCGTACTGGAGGGTGCGATTCCGGCTGACCGGGTACATGAACTGGAGCAGCGGCTTCCGGGGCTCACCCGGGGCGAGGGTGAGCTGGAGAGTTCCTTCGACCACTACGCGCCGGTCGGGCGAAGCGCGGTGCCGAGCCGGACGCGCACCGACCACAACCCGCTGAACAGGAAGGAGTATCTGCTGAGGGTGACGCGCCGGACCGGCGGATGACACGCCGACCGATGTGCCCGGCGCCGACCGATGCGACCGTCGGCAGAAGTGAAACTTACTCATCAGTCAGAACCTGTTGACTGTTTCACGAAATCGCCGGACTGTAATGGACATGCCGAATATACGCGCGCGTCTGCTCGTTGTTCTGGTTGTCCTCTCCGGATTCCTGACGGCGGCGGGCGTGCGACCAGCCACCGCCGAAGCCCTCCCCGACTCCCTCTGGTTCGACGACACCCCCGTCACCGCGCAGGACGGGCGCTTCACCGACGGTCTCGGCCGCGAGGTCGTGCTGCGGGGCTACAACGTCTCCGGTGAGACCAAACTGGCGGAGAACAAGGGCCTGCCCTTCGCATCTGCCGCCGACGCGAAGAAGTCCGCGACCGCGCTGAGAGCGCTCGGCGGCGGCAACTCGGTCCGCTTCCTGCTCTCCTGGGCACAGGCCGAACCCGTGCGCGGCCAGGTCGACACCACCTACCTGGCCGCCGCCACCGAGCAGATGCGTGCGTTCCTCGACGCGGGCATCCGCGTCTACCCCGACTTCCACCAGGACCTCTACTCCCGCTACCTGTTCGATCCCGACAGCTGGTACACGGGCGACGGCGCCCCCCAGTGGGCCGTGGACGCCGGGAACTACCCGGACGAGAGCTGCGGGATCTGCCTGTTCTGGGGCCAGAACATCACCCAGAACGAGGCCGTGAAACAGGCGGCGTACGACTTCTGGCACAACGCGTACGGTCTCCAGGACGCGTTCCTCACCACCGCCCAGAAGACGATGGCCTACGTCAAACAGCACGTCAGCGCCGCCGAGTTCGCGGGTGTCGTCGGCTTCGACCCCTACAACGAGCCGCACGCCGGCGTGTACGACTCGGGCCAGACCAGCCGCGCCTGGGAACGCGACGTGCTGTGGCCGTTCTACGAGAAGTTCCGCGCCCGGATGGACACCGCGGGCTGGCAGGACAAGCCCGCCTTCGTGGAGCCGAACATGTTCTGGAACGCCAACATCAGCTTCCAGAAGCAGGAGGGCGGCCTGCTGGACGCCGGCGCTCTCGGCCCGGACTACGTCTTCAACACCCACTTCTACGACCAGAAGGCCATCTCCGGGATCCTGATGCCGGGCAAGGCGGGGGACGGCCAGTACTCCGCCGACTTCGGTACGGTCCGCGACCGCGCCGCGGCCACCGACACGGCCGGTATGGTCAGCGAGTTCGGGCACCCCCTGGCGGGCAGCGTCTCCGACAAGGCCCCCACGGTCCTCAAGGCGATGTACCAGGCGCTCGACTCCCGTGTGTCCGGGGCGAGTTGGTGGTCGAACCCGACGGCCTCCGGCTCGGTGCTCTCCGGTACGCAGTGGCAGTGGGACCTCTACAACGGCCGCCACCACGAGCTGATGAACGGCAACGCCGACAAGGTGCTCACCTCCGCCGACGCCTGGAACGACGAGGACCTGTCGGCCGTACGACTCGACGACTCGGGAACGGCCGTGCTGCGCCAGGACGCCCGGCTCCTCGACCGCCTCTACCCGAGCGCCACGGCCGGCACGACGGTCGCGTTCACCTACGAGGACCGCTCCCGCGACGGCACGACGACCCTGACCTGGAACCCGGTCCCCAGCTCCCTGCCGAACGTCTCGCGACTGGTCGGCACGGGCCAGTACGGCCTGCTCGTCTGGCGCTCGAACGGCTCCACGGCGCCCTCGGAACTCCACCTCCCGGCATCGTTCCCGACGGCGTCCACGACGGTGGTCTCCGACCTGGGCACGGTCTCGGGCCTGCCCTCGTACACGAACACGACCCCGATCGCCGCAGCCGCCGAACCGGGTGGCATCGCCACCCGGCGCCTCCTGCTGACCGCGTCCGACTCGGGCACCGTGCACTACGCGCTGGTCACGAATGGAGCGACAGCTCCGTCCGCGAGCCTGTTGAGCGCGGCGCGCGCGGAGCTGTCGTCCTGGGCGGCTTCGAAGATCAGCTAGCGGACGGCCCCGTCCAGTCCGTCGGCACCTGGGCCAGACGGACGCGCTGGGGGTGGTCGCCGACCGGGACCGAGAGGACCTTCTGGCCCGTCGCGAAGTCGATCGCCGTGACCTGGTCGGCACCGCTCTCCGAGATGACGCAGTTCTTGCCGTCACCGCTCACCGTGGCCCAGTAGGGCTTGGAGGCGGTGACGAGCGGGCCCTCCTGGAGGGTCGAGCGGTTCACGACGGTCGCGTAGTCGTCCATCGTGCCCGCCACGCACAGCTTGCTGCCGTCGGGGCTCATCGAAATGCCGTGGTGGCGCGAGTCGTTGACCCAGGTGGTGCGGTCCGTGCTGGTCGCGGGGTTCTTCGGGAGGGTCTTGACGCGGGTGATCTTGTCCGTGGCGATGTCGTACTCCAGGAAGCCGTTGAAGAACGACACCTGGAAGTAGAGCTTCGACTCGTCCGGGCTGAAGACGGCCGGGCGGACCGCGTCCGAGTAGTCCGTCAGGCCGATCGCGTCGAGCCGCTCCCGCATGTCGACCACCTTCACCTGCTTGAAGGTGGTCGCGTCGACGACCGTGATCTTGCGGTCGCCCTTCGTCCAGTCCTGCCACGGCTCGTCGAGGGAGGTGTTGACGTCCCCGATGGCCATGTTCCAGATGTACTTGCCGTCCTTCGTGAAGATGTTCTCGTGCGGCTTGTCGCCCGTCGCGAACGAGCCCAGCTGCTTGCCGGTGTCGATGTCCAGCACGTGCACGGTGTTCGCGGTCGAGGCCGAGACCGCCACCCGCGTGCCGTCGGGGGAGACGGCCATGTGGTCGGAGCGGTAACCCGACACGGGGAAGCGCCAGTTGATGCGGCCGGACGCCAGGTCGATGGAGACGACGTCGGCGAAACTGGGGCGGGAGACGACCATGGACCTGCCGTCCGGCGTGGAGTACATGTCGTCTACGAGCTGGTCGTGGCCCTCGCCGACGCCGTTACGGATGGCCATGTAGTAGATCCACTTGATGGGATCCGCGTTGATCGCCGCGATCCGCTCCGCCTTGTCCGGGACGACGTTGATCCGGCCGATCCTGGCGAAGTCACCGCTGGACCTGATGACATCGGCGGTGCCGTCCCAGTTGTTGCCCACGAACATCACCTCGCGCAGGGCGGCGGTCGAGGTGTCCGGGGCTGCCGTCGCGGCGGCGGCGGGGGCGGTGACGGTGAGCACGAGGGCGGCTGCTACGGAGCAAAGGTGCCTGGATCTGAAAGCAGGCATGACTGCTCTTTCCTCTGAGGAAGGCTCATGAGTGGGGCATGCCGAACGGCACGGCGAATCTGAACACGAGTGGATTCAGAGTCAACTTACTGCAAAGTAAGGAAGGGGTGCCCTTTTCCACAAGACTGCGTACGCGACAAAATGGGAGT
>Ga0307514_10002663_pt1 | contig 18131 bp, 17 predicted proteins | sample 16_EM_MG_FD_203088 | JGI IMG/M metagenome (GOLD analysis project Ga0307514, IMG submission 203088) | Populus trichocarpa ectomycorrhiza microbial communities from riparian zone in the Pacific Northwest, United States - 16_EM | ecosystem: Host-associated > Plants > Roots > Unclassified | place... | reverse complement strand
TTCTATATATCGCTGGGGCTGCTGTGGCTGTGTCGCTGTGGTATTGTAGAACTTTTTGCTAGCGCTGTGGTATTGTAAAATTTATACCCCTGTCGCCGTGGCATTGAAAACCTTCGTCCAAGTATATATGCACATCCTATGTGTCACATGCATTCTTCACACAATGGCCATAGTAACGCAATGTATGTCCTTCAGGGGACAGATGTATAGACTTAAAGAAAAATGGATGTATGTGTGTACCTTTGCTGTTGCCTATATCTTACCAACTTTGAGTATGTAATATCTTGATTGCTCCATCCAATTCCACCAGAAGTAGTTTCATCTTAGGTAGACTTGAGAAGCTGCCTAGGATCAAGCCTCTTTCTAATTGATTGACTTGAGATACTACTTGCATAGCAGCCACCTCGGCCATTTGCATAATTAATTCGCTTGAGAGACATATCACAGTGTGCTCACGCAAATTCGTGGCGAGCCTGGTGGAAACGATTAGGTATGTGGAAAAAGACCGCTTAATACCATCGATCCTATATGCCGTAAACCACTGTCATAGCATCGTTGACTATATCATGAAGAGTAGCGGAAGCGATGTACAATTGAAACTTGAGGACAAAACTAATCCGAATCCCTCGCCACTGAGGTACTAAATTACTACAGTACATATTCAGGACTCTTTAGTATGTGTAGCGGAACCCCTCGTAACCCTCGAGAACCCTTCCTTCCTCCTTTTGCTTCTTGTTCTCACTCCTGAAGAAGAGAGACATAATAGTGATGAGAACAAGGATTAAAATCTGGAAACCAATGCTGACACAGATACCTGGGATGTAACGTGGGGCATCTTGCTGACGGAAAACCGTACTCGCGATGATACCACCAATAGAGCCTAACCCGATTTGCAATGCAGAGCCCACACTTCGTTTAGAGTCGGTTCTAATGTTATTGCTCTGGTAGGCCAAACAAGTTGGTACGTTTCCTGCTGCTCCAGCAAATCCTATAAGAACACCGAAGTAACGGACCCCGTTATTGTCGATAGCATAGCCGGTAAGGGCGAGCCCGACTATGGTGATAACAGCCTGAAGGGCGATAAATGGTGCTCGCAGGTGAGTCTTGTCAGAGTACCAGGCGATGGTGAAGGCCATAAAAATCGAGAGGATACATGGAGGGCCACTTAAGACTTGAGATATGATGATGGAATAACCCATTCCTTGGTTGAGAATGACTGGCAGGAAGAACGCAAAGGCATAGGATGGTATAGTACAAGACATCAACAACAAGGCGTAGACCCAGAGTTTCCAGTCGGCTAGGTGCTTTCCCACCTTTGCCAAAGTCACTGGGTCGAATTCAGAATCTTGCCTGTCCTTGTCAATTCTAAATTTGATAATCTCCACCTCGGCCTTGGTGAGAAATGGGCGGTTGCTGTTGAGAACCTTGTCAGGGAAGTCGATGATGAAGGCGAAGGCTGCGAAGCCAATAAGAACGGTCAATATCCCCTCCTAGTTTGATTCATGACTGTTAGCACCGAGCCCCCCAACACTTAGTTAGAGGTAAAGACCTACAATAATATAGATCCAACGCCATCCCAAATAATTAGCAAGGCCCTCCATCTGTATTAATCCGGAGGCAAGCAGACCCGAGAAACCAGCAGCCAATATGGAGGCCAAGATGAAAATGGCCAATCTAAACACAATCTCCATTAGCGCCAGGTCCATGAATTTGTGTCAGTTTTGAGATGGTACCTGCCTCTTCTGAACCTCATATCGCACGTACCAACATGAGATCAAATAGACACAACCGGGGAAAAACCCAGCTTCGAAGAACCCGAGTGCTGTTCGCAGGATTGCAATTTCCCACCAATGCTTTGCAAAACCCATACCAATCATTACTAAACCCCAGGCTACTGTAATACTGCCGAGCCAGTTCGCAGTGCCTACTTTTCGTAGTAGGATGTTCGAGGGTAGTTCGAATAAGAAGTATGGAACGAAGAAAAGCAAAAGAGCAATCGAGTAGCGATCGTCAATGAAGTTTAATTCCACCCCCATTCCCGCAATCAGGGTGTTGCCCATCTGTGCCGGTTAGTTGGTCATCGAGTAGTATATGTCAGTGTTATAACTTACATTGGTCCTGTCAATCAGTGACACAGCATATATTGCACAAAGCATAGGCAGCAATCTCCAATCGACACGATGGCTATTTTTGAACATTAGCATTAAAAGACTGAGACGTTGATTTTGTGCTCATTTCCCCCCGCTGAAAACTCACATAATATCCTTCTCTATTTTGCTATCCCATTGTGTAGTCTCGGGATCCCATCCAGCTGGAGCTCCCTCAAAACGCGGGGCCAGCCCTGGTCCCCCGGTGGAGGATGCCACGCGGGGTCCGCATGTTTCTTTTTCGTCTGCCACTGTGTCACTCATCTTGTGATATCTAACACCCTGTGGTCAACCTAGGAAACCGATGTTGCTGGTTTTTGGCTGTGCCTGCTTGTGTCGAACTGAGAGCCTGCAATATTAATTGACGAAACCTAGTGCAGCTTAAAGGAATTCAAGTTGGCAATTTTGGGTATGAGAGGGGGACCACCCATTTTACTCTGGTGCGGACTTGAATTGAAATGCATAAAAAATATAGTTTACCCGGCTGCCGGGCAGTTACAGTGATCTGGATGGACATAATATGGGGTTGTTGACCACTGTGGGGTTGCAGCTGCAAGCAGAGTGTATGAGGCACCTTGTACTGAGCAACCTGGCAATCCGTACTTCACCTCAGCTAGCCTGCAAGGTCAATATATTATGCCTGTTGGGGTTGAAAGGGTGAGATGAGGATGCCAAACCCATGTGCACAGCCCTTAACCTGATACGTGATAGGGCGATGAATAATTACCCTGTATGCATCTTGCAGTATGTAGTCCTGGTAACTGACGGTTCTGGTAGGGTATGTCAGGCTTAACCTGGCAGGGGCGCAAAACCCCAGTTTCCAATACTGTGATCTTGTTTACTTCGCTAAGTGTGACTCAAGGATTTCCTAATGCTTTCACTACAGAAAATTGAGGTATGAGAGCCAATACTTACGTTGTACTGTGTCAGCTGAGGCCTTTTTTTTTGGGGGGGGGGAAATCAATATTCGTATTCAGTCTATCTAGGCTATGATGAGAGACCGCACCTACATGTAGGTTGTCCCACCCCGGAGCTGGCCTCTGCTTCCTCACCCCCGTGTATAAATGACATAGAAAAAAACAGATCTGTGCCGGAGGAATTCCGCCACTTCATCCCCAATCAGTGGGCATTGCATCAGATGAACCACGTTCTGTACAATCCCGCATTCGCACTTGTCATCTTCCCCTCTCCGTATGGCAGCCACTGTTTTTTTTAAAGGAATCATTAATCGCATTCAGCCTATCTAGACTAGCAGCCACTGTTTTAGGCCCACGGTCTGCTATGATATACATTAGCCCCCGCAGCACCTCTCTATTTAGGTGTGGCGGTTTCCAGTGGATAGGGAATGCTTGTTTGATGCCAGCGAGTGTCGCGAATTCAGGCCTTTACATCAAAGCTCCTAACCATCCTGTCTTCCCCGCCATCTTGTCTGCTTCTTCGTGTGGTTGTATCCCTTGACCCACATTAGTTTCCGGTTTCCTCCTCGTGATAGCTTTGCAGCTCCTATAAGCTGAGGCCTTGTGGTTGTGCTGTGGTATTCGAACTCACTCCTGCCGTACAGCCTGTATGGCATCATGTCCACACACCCATGCCAAGTTTTACTCCCCTAGTACGCTGGTATGTTGCTGTATATTGCTCACTTTTTTCGGGCCACGGAACGTGGGAGGAACATCGTGCCCAAGAGGAATCTTTTCTTACATGGAAAGTGGTCAGGTGATGTGATGGTTTTTTTTTTTGAGTCTATACGCCTTTCCGCTGAAGGGAGTCTTAGGCATTGAGGTGTGATGTGAGGGATTGTATCGGTGCATGTAGTTGCTTATGCATCCCATGGTATTCCATTTTTAAGATAAACTAGAAGGCAGTCATCTGGCAGAAGCCCTATATTCAAATTCAGACCTCCTTACTAAATATATCTAAATATCTAGCACTTGAGCTGCTACCAGTCCTACTAATTTTTGTGATTTTTAATAGGAACTAAGACTGGCCATGCTTAGTTCTAAGGCCAAATTCCGTGAGACTTCCAGACATACGAGAGTAATGAGTATTTTCTGCAGAGCCCACCCCCACATTAATTTTCAGAGGCCATGTAACGTGGGGGCTTTCTATGCAAGTTCAGGTCCCTCCTGTGGCCTTGAAGGCTTGGACCATAGGAGCAACCTCCTCCGAGGTCCCATACCGAGATTAGCAGCCAGCCAATTACCAACAGGCAATCTCGCCTGCAAGGTGTATGTAGTTTAATGATTGACCACTGCAGCGAGTAGATAGATACCTCTTCAAGGTTAGGAATTGCGACAGTGCATATAGTACCTGACATTACCTCGCAAATCGGAGTTCGCAGGCCTTTCGGCAAATTTGATTCAAGCTAATCCCCCCAGATTTGTGTAGTTATTTGTTATAAAACACAAGACAACCTGTTAACCACGAGGTTGTAGCAATATTGGTGGTAAGATACGAATAAATAGTTGAGACTTTGCCATAATGAGTGTGCTAGAGTGGTTGTGTGGTTGTGTGGCTAGGGAATTATGTAATGGCTCAACTACTCCCACCGTTGCGACCAGATACACGTAACCGACGCTTAATGTATGTACCTACTGTACACACGATATTTGCTTAGGTAGTTTAGTCTTCCAGCGTTACCCTTCCAGGTCGGATACTGGCTTTCAAAAAGGAAGGAAAAAACCTAGCGTCGTGACCTTGCTAGACATGCTTGAGGTTATGCCCTCGTATCCACTCTATCTACCCCCCCTGGACCCCCTGGAACTGCCCCTGCTCCTTCAAAATACATGAAATTTCACTAACAAAGGGGAAGTAAAAGTTCAGCGCCGAAGGAACCTCGTCACCGAGGTTATGTTCGATTCAACGCCCCAAGGGATGTATATGCCACACTCATGAGTTCGAGAACACAACATACTGCATAAACTGGCGGCTTAATCACGAGCACAAGAGTTTTACCACTGTTGTTCTGGTTTAATCACCCTATGGATACACCTCAATAACCTTGAGCTTCCTTTCAGTTTTTGCGCTCAGACTTGGTAATGCCCTAATTAGATCTAGGCATTGCAGGTTCAGATCTAACTCGTACAACACCAAGATCTCGCGTGGCTATCTAGCTATTAGGTACCCTTGATGTTATTGCTGTATAGATTATTATCTGCAATACCGTTCATTATCCAGACCCTTGGCATTTTTTATTATTAAAGGAATCATTAATTGTATTCAGCCTATCTAGACTATGACGATCAGGCAGCATGGCATACTATTGAATTCGGTCAGCGAGGACGTGCTTCGTTAATGATGAAATCGTTACATGTGCCTCCCCACCCCTTGTTATAAGCTATCTCATATGTGTAATGCATTACCAACCAAGGATCGAGGCTCCAGTTATCCCTCCGCTAAAATACTCTGTATATGACTATTCTACTCACGGACTCTGGATTGGGTATTATAGAGAAGGTCACATGATGTCACTGGGGGCCGCGGAGGACATGCAAATAGGAGGGCACCCGGGCCCCACAGCAAGTCGCGTTAGGCAGGGAGCAGAGCCCAGCTCTGGGGTGGAATAACCTACAAGATAGACTGGGTGCGAGTAGCGATTTTCTAACAAAAAACTCGCCTTGGGCTTCCAGGTGGCTCGCCATATCCCTCCTACTAGGGCTGCACACAGGTAAGAAGACCCAAGAAGAAGAAAAAAGAAAAAAGGTTGGCTCGATTGGCCCTTTTTGTGCATTTGTTACTATTCAATCTTTTTTCTTTCAGACCATAAATACTGTAGTCATGAGCTCTCGATATAGTAGCCATTGTTAGGTGCACCATACCGATACTTCTTCTTTTGCCTCAATAGGACATGCCCTGCTCACAGTCCCTCATCGGTGCCCCGCTTTACAACCCTATCCCTACTTTCCAACATCCATGTGGCCACAGTGACCGGGTTGCGTGTGCAACCTCCCCTTGAGGCTAAAATCCCGTTTGACCTTTGCTGGAGTCCGCCCAGGGATAGTCTCGGTGGACCGGGCATAGGTTGCAACCGAGTGCGCGATGGCCTTTGTGTTTGTGATCCATGCACCAACATCGCAGTTCTTGACGTTATCACCAGGGCCATGATAATTTGGATCATACCACACCCCAGCTTTGCCACCATAGTACGCAGCCTCATCCGCAGTTTTCACTTCTTCAGCCCCCGTGAACAGACCACCAGATGGAATCCGTGCCTCAAGGAAGGGGGCATAGTCGGAACGGTCGTCGAAGGCGGTTGGCTTCACTTTCCAGCCTATAGTAAGAAAATACTCTTCGAACATGTGCTCGATCTTGTCGGAACCAGCTGGGCCGGTAAGATTGAAAGCCGTCAAAGACAAAGTAAACATAGTTTGGAGAAGCGATCATATCGAAGTTGAGATACAGCGCAATCTTGTTCAACCCTTCAGCTGAGAGGCTCTTAACGTACTTTGTCGATCCAATCATGCCAAACTCCTCAGCTGACCAGAAGCAAAATCGGACAGCGTTGTTCACAGAATACTTGGTGAGCGCTTTCGCAACTTCGAGGAGAGCAATGGCCCCAGATCCATCATCATTGATGCCAGGGCCAGCGCCTACTGAGTCAGTATGGCCTCCCAGAGTAACAACATTGTTTTGGTTGCCTCCCTTGGATTGAGCGATAACATTGGATCTGAGCCTTCTATGTAAGCAGCTGTAGCTGGCCAGTTTGTATGAACCGTTTCCCTATCATCGGGAGTACTTACGTGGTTCTGTTTTCTAACACAGATTTAATATTCATGGTGACCGTGACAGGACTAGCCTTCAAATCGGCAACCAATGTTAACCCATCGGCCTGAGAGATCATCACCCCTGGAACGTACGGTCCAAGATCACGCACGCGTTGTATGTATGTCCCACCAGTGACGACTCCCGGGACATTGTTATAGATTAGAATACCCCGAGCACCCGCCTTTCCCGCTAGCACAGACTTGAGCCCAAACTCGCAGGAACCTCGGAAGACTAGTGCGATTTTACCAGTGAGCTCAGGATAGTCTTCCTAGAATGCACCATCGATCGTGAGCATGATATCGCAAAGTGGCATAAATATTTCACGTACAGGATTGCACCCCAAGTTTGCAACAAGGCCCAGAGGTAGCTTAAGTTCCCCATCAGTGGGTGGGGAGTAGGTGAAGTACGCACTCTCCAGTGTCTGCCCTTCTACAACAACCTTGGAGGTACCATAGGAATATTCGTGAACAAACATTTGTTTTTCCACTGTATAGTAATCTGCCATCTCCCCAGTTGCGAAACTGTTGTATAAATAATCAATAGTCAAATTGTGGCCGACTCCACCGAACGCCCTGTTTCCATCGGGATCCTTTTGAGAGAAGTTGAAAAACTCGTTGGCATGCTTGAGAAGAGCCTTTCGGGTAAGACCTCGCTGGAGCTTGTGGGACTGAACAAGAGGCAGCTCATATGCGCTAGGTACTGTTGTCGCCGGAATGGCAAATACCACCGGGAGAGCGCAAAGCAAAGAAAACAGAAGTTGTTTGAATTGCATCTTTTCGCCAACACCAGTAGGGGGTACAGGCAGGGAGTTGACGAACCTACTCATAGGTCCAGGCCTGGGTGTTCGTGTTTATATCCTTTCAATAAATATAGGCCGCCTGGCCCAGCGCACAGCGGCAATTACCCATTCCGCATCCAATACAGAATCAGCAGGTTAACCGTCTCAGACCATTGTTGTGCAATCGCTGCGGTTAGGGTCGAGTCTGGTGGGCACCAGCCTTAGTAGCTCGTTTCACTAGAGTTAGGGACTGGGGGTATCAGTGGGTAGAGATATAATCAAAATTTCAAGAGATGACCCGAAATCGATGCATGTTTTTTTTTGTGTCTATACGCCTTTTCCCAGAAGGGAGCCTTAGGCTATGAGGCATGTGCAGCTTGGGAACCATTGATTAATGCAACGCTCCTCTGCCGTGCATGTGCAGCCCGTTGGAAATTACTGCCCTGCAAGCTTTATGCAGGACAGTAAATTAGGTACAGGCACTGGTACTAGTGCTACAACATCCCCAGAATGCTAGTTGCTGAGACTTGAATTGACGCATGAGACGAGGATAGGCAATATTGCTACCTTCCTGAAAGTAGGATGCAGCGATTGTGATCACTTGTACCAATCACAAAACCGAGCTCGCTGTCAGTCACAAGACCCACCCTGTGTGTAGGTGTGTAAGTGGTTGGCGCACCAGGGCGTCAGAACCTTTGCCAGCTTTGATGGGAAGGTTAGGTCGGAGCTGTAAGTTGCCGGCAGAATATTCCAGATCTGCCAGGCAGTACAGTTAGACCTTGCTATACCGGACCTCGTTGAAGCGGAATCCTTGCTGCACCGGAATATCCCTAAGCCTCCACTACCAAAACCCCAGCTGTTCACCTAAAATGACCTTGCTATAACGGATTTTTGCTCATACTGGACTGGACAGTATGCTGAGGGAGTACAGGGGTCTTTCCACCCTTGTCCCCATACATTTCTTGCTATATATACTCCGTACCGGATGGGAGTGCTGAATAATCTACTCTTTTAGGCTTAATGTGACTTAACATACTGTACCCAGTACAATTAGGGTTCTCAGAATGCACGTGACTCCTTTACCCTTGCCTGAAGGCTAGTGCCATGGTTTATACCGGAACCTTGCTATACCGGACAAAAAGTGCTGGATTTTGGTCGTCCGGTATAGCAAGGTCTAACTATACAGTATATGAACTGGTTAAAATTGGCGCCGGCTAGGTATTATAATGGAGTTAGAGGGCGATTGGGGGGGGGCCTTGCAGATGTAATTCCGATTCAAGCAATGGAGGGGAAAGTAAGTGGTCCGCCAGGAGACAAGAGCTAGTGAGGGTTAAATAAATCTGCGAAGCTGCGAAGATGAGGAGCATGAAGGGGATGGAGTACCTAATTGCTGTTCATTTCCGTTGGAGGTTTGGCTCAAGCAGAAGTCTAGGTGAAATATGCAGCACTAGAAAAAAGATAGATTTAGGTGATGATATTTTGTAGACGAATTAGGAAGTGCCTAGTGGTAAAGAGGAAATAATAAAGAAATAAAGAAGTATAAAAAAGCAATTATGCCTTAATTTAAGAAAGGTCAAATTAAGAAAGAACGACACGTGAGGACATGACGTGCAACTACTTATAAAACCCATGGTTAACTAAAATTTTGCTGTAGGTAACTAGTCGCGGTACTACAAATTCCAGATCCAGTCCGTGGAGGCAATGCTATCAGACAAGACCCTCGAACAACTCTGTGGATTCGTTTTCTAACAGATTTATTGGAGCGCTCTGAACTCGTTTCCGATGCGTGGTTGTTGAGGAAATATGGACTGAAATTCTGTAGCTGAAATCACTTTTTTCTGAATGTGGTATCGCCACACTTGGCGCTTGTTACAGTGGTTTCTCACCCTCTGGAGGGATTTCGAAAGGTCTCTAAAGATTGTAGAATACTTGTAAAGTTGCATGTCTCGATCACATTAAGTAAGCCTACTATAATAGTCCTGTACATGTATTGCTGCTAATATTGCTCAAGTGTGCATTCAAGCCTAGATGACAAGGAAACAGCTAGGAAAGCCTACCCAACCATACCACAAATCAACAGGAATGGGGGGGAATTGGGGAAAGAGGTGGGAAAGGGGATATCGCATCCTCTTCTCAAGAACTTCCTACGATCGCAACTCAATGCCACAACAGCTTCTTAAGGAAACAGACTAGCAGAGCAATGAATATAAAGAAAGCGGGAAAGCTTGTAAAAGAAAAAGTCATAAAACAACAAACTGACATAATTTACCCACAACCTAACAAAAGCACCTATTTTGGTATGCAAAGATCCCTATTTCCTACTCATGGTTCTAAAGTAGAAGAGAATGGAGCTTTCCTATAACAAAATTCAACTAAGCTCTGTCAGAAATGTCATTAATAAATGAAAGGACATTGCATCCGTCGATCAAGACTACATTATCCAGGCTTTTAAGAAAAATCCACCTTGCGGACTCGATAACAATGAAGCTTTATGAGACTTACAATACTACACAGAGCTTACTACATTAATTATGTAAATGCGTTGGCTTAAATAGAAGCCTTGATCTTTTTTTTAGAGTCTATACGTCTGTGAAGCCTTAGGCTATAAGGCGGCCCCGTTCCCGCTCCCGCTCCCGCCCCTTTGAAGGTTTGGGTGTACAGGCAAACCTTGCTATAAGGAACCCCGACATACGGAAACCCCTGCTATACAGAAGCCCCGCCACGGATTGTTTCTGCACACAGCTATTTCGCCCTCGCTATAGTGAAAAAAGGGCTATAGTGAAAGTGAAGTGCCTTGTGCGATTTATTAATTTAGCTACAGGTAAAAAATACCTGATATAATAGGGGTTGTCAACAAGTAGCTACACTAGCTATAGCATTTTACAGTAGCTCCTTGTCTTTATTTGTTCCGCTACGATGGATCCATACATCGGAGAATGACATCCTTTACCGCAGCTCCCCGAGCACCTCCTCCTTTACCTCCACCAAGGCCATTTGGGACTAGTCTCAGTAATGACTTCACTGACTAGTTTCTAGCACGGGAAAACCTCCCTGAGGACCAAACCCGTGCCCCTTGGCTGTTAGGATTTCGTTGGGTGAGGCAGATTATGAGACTTGAACAAGAATTTGTCTCGTGCAAGATGTCACCAATTGAATCGGTTGAGAAGTTTATCACAAGAGTGAAATCGAAAACTCAAGAACTCCGAGCAGTAGGTGGGGATATAACTGCGGCCCGAACATCTAATATTATCCTAGCCGGTTTACCACGGGAGTATTTACCAGTTGTTACCGCTATGACGACAAGGCCCGGTGATTTACGGTTGGGAGATGTGATTGATGCAGTTTTGAGCCATGAGGCAACACTGAAAAGGTTCGACTCTATAAAAACAATGCCTGTTCTACATCATTCTCCAGCTACCACGGCAATGTCTCATCAACAAGCTATTAATTACCCCTCATGTCCCAACACGAATTGTACCTATCATCACAATGGCCAACATCCCGGAGGTCCCGCATGCCCTAGGCTAGGCTATAGTCAACATCCCGGAGGCCCCGGAGGCCCCACACGCTCTAGTCCTGGCTATGCAAGCCAGTATCGAGTATCGCCATATAGAAGGAGTGGGCCCTCAGGAGAAACCTTAACATGCTACTATTGTGGAAAACTGGGACATACCCAAAACGTCTGTTTCAACAAATATCTGCACTTGAAACCAGAATGGATGGCGCAGGATGAGAGGAAAAGGGAACCACCAAAGAAAGAATTTCTGAATCTGTCTCATCAAGTACCATCTCATCAAGTACCGGAAGCAGTCTCTCATCAGAACGCATCACCAGGATCACAACAAAATTATACCTGTGATATACAATGAGATACTACCCATTACAAAAATGCATTTCCCATTGGCACATGTTGATGATTGTTTAATAACTTCTTGGCAACGTATATGATTGGCCAACTTTGTGGTGGCGTACTACAGTATGATAGTCTGACTATAGTCTGGGAGCCGAAGCAACCGCACGAAAGGTTGCTGTAGCTAGCTATATACAGTAAATGCTATAGCTTGCTGATTCATCACCGCACCCCCTCATCAAACACCAATGCCTTCAAGCTCTCAACGGAACAGCAGCAAAACATGGTCAAGAGAATGCCAGGAATGCTGTCTCTGGATATTGGTAGATATAGGCATCAAGAACATCCAAATCATGGCCATGGCGACCAGCACTGGTGTCTCTAAATAGGTAGCGCTGTGATTCAATTGATTCTCGCATAACAAGAAGATCCTTAATCCGGATCCGTGCTGCTTGTATCTGACTCTGAGTCCAAGTCTGACTCGGAGGATGGTTCCTTTGGTGCATAGGCATATGCTAGACATTCAATTGCATGGTCAATGTCCTGGAGAGCTTGTGCTCTCTCTGATACGCGAGGCATATTCATGGTGATGATGTTGAAGCATTAGCTAGAGCTATAGCTAGCTACAGTTGGGGCTGTCAACAACTTTCATCCTAATTCAGATAGTACGTGGCGTGCGCTAAAAAGCTACGGTATAGTTTGCCATAAAAACTTATTGACAAACCCTAATGAAACATGCGACAGGGTGTAGCAAGACTACGCTGAGCGCTGAAGCCAACTATCAAGCTGGGATTGCGTCTTGCAATTGTGTGCATCTAGATGCTGCATGAGTGAAAAGAGATTTTATAAGATCAGAAATATTAATCTCAGGAGAAGACCCGGGTACAGCTGGAAGTGAGGAAACTGAAAGTGATTGAAAGTAAAATGTAAGGTCTTGAAGATAACTTGCAAAATTCCTCCTGTTTCATTTCTCCTGCTCATTGACCTGGCCCCTGCCGAGCTTGACAGATCTCCCATTTTTCTAATGCTGTACGTCCAAATGTGTGTAGTGGAGGCATAGTAATATATACTCGATAGAGATAATTGAGGTAAATAGAGTAATAGGTTTGCGTGACAGGTATATTGACGTGATAGGTAGAGATACAAGTACAAACTGACCGACAGAGAGACTGATCAGTAGACAAATTGGTAGAACGACAGAAAATTCCCCCACACCATTTATTTCATCACGTGACTACTCGCTATAAGAAGAAATTGGGCGGATTTCAGCACTTCCTTATAGCGGGGTTTGCCTGTACCCACGAGAAGTCTTGACCTAATAACGACATATCAGATCTAGAGCGAGATCCCTATCTAGGGATAGACAATTCTGTAAGCCTGTTATCCAATTAATAGATTGATTAAGTACTGTCGACGGGAAAGTTATACTAGCGGGCTTGGCAAGCTGGAGGAAGGTTTTAAGGCGTGGGGACTCTGTAACTCAATCATTATCGTGCATCAGTTGTTAGGCATCGGTCATAGTATTGTGAACCCAGGGCATAGGACCGGGTTGTTCTCTTTATTCTAGCTATCGATATTCTCTTCTCTCTGTTCCATCACTTCTTTCTATTCACTACAGTAGGTAGTCCATCATGTAACGCTTTGCAGTCAACCTGATATATATAAGCTGAGCCCCAAACTATCCAATAGAGATACATGAATAACGCATGATAGAAATACACTGAAGTACTGTAAGTTGAAGGGAGAGGCAGCCTGGACTGGGGCCAGGCTGGGATGGATCAAGGCTCATGTCGGGATCATAGGCAATGAGGAAACGGACCAGCTGACGAAGGAGGGCATTGGGGTGAATGTGAGGAGGCAGATCACAGAGGGAGGGTTGAAGCAAGCTTGGGAGAGAAAGGGGAGGGGAAGAGGAAGGTGAAGGGGACAAGAATGGGGAGAGTGGTAAGGGGGAATAGGACTACAAGGATCAACTATGTCCAGTGCAGAACTAATCTACCGGCCTGGCGGAATAAACTAGATGACAGTGTGGACCCGGGATGCCATGCCGCAGATGTGGAGGGTAGGTATGCGGAAACCGGCAAGCACGTAGCCCTGGTCTGCAGTGCCAGTGCTCTCAACAGGCCAGGCCAGGTCAGGCGGGGTTACAGCCTGGCCTGAATAGCCCATGGGATAGCTATCGCCTGAACAGCTTGTAACGGCCTGAATAGCCTGGGGCTTGGCCTGAATATCCTGCATAGCCTGGTCCGTGGTCTGAATAGTCTGAATAGCCTGGGCGAGGCCTGTATAGCTATAGCCTGATTAGCCTGTCTAGCCTAGAGCAGCCCAAATAGCCTGGGGCTGGCCCAGGCCACCTGAAGACCGGCCTGGCCTGTTGAGAACACCGGGACTCTATGACTAAGACTAAGACTCCCAAATCATCTCCACCACCTCTTTAATGTCTCCTTCCGGTATCGAGGCCAGCCCTCCCACTTCCCGCGGCCGCCACTTCCCCGTCCCATACCGTCGCCAACCTCCCCAGTCCTAGATCACGCCCTTTCTCAACTCCTCCCTCCCCGTACCCCTCCACCCCAACGCCTTCTACGCCTGAGCACGAGGCATCTCGTTGCCCAGGACGTCGACAGTGGCCTCGGGACTTTGTGAATATTGAGCACAAAACTTGATGCGTAGGCCTTTAAGCATGTTAATAACACTAACACGTTAAGGCTGCCACACTGTCTCAGGCAGCCTTCTCAACGGTCAGGTTAGGCCGGAAACGGCCTGGATGGTGTATGGTTCAGCCAGCTGCCAGGGCCTCGCCCAAATAACCAGACCGCGCGCGTGAGTCTTGGCCTGGACTGGCCTGAACCACCTGGGCTCGCCTGGACCACCTGGGCTCGCCTGGACCACCTGGGCTCGCCTGGACCGCCTGGACCGCCTGGACTCGCCTGGACCACCTGGAACTCAGTGGTTGATTTTTTTATTTATTTTTACCGAGTTTTTTTTGCTTACCCTGAACTCACACTGTTACCCTGAAGTTGGGACTTGCAACTGGCATGAATTGCTTTACTCTGGTATTGAATGGGCAATGCACGCTGTTTCAACTAGGTAGTCACAGCTATAACTCGTAGTCACAAGTAGCAAGTAACAACTAGAACTCGCCATTACAACTAGGTAGTTGCAACTAGAATTTGTAGCTACAAGTAGAAAGTCATAACTATAACTCGGAATCACAACTAGGTAGTCACAAGAAGTAACAACTAGAACTCAGTGTTACAACTAGGCAATCTGAACTAGAATTCATTGCTACAACTAGGTAGTCACAACCATAACTCGTAGTCACAAGTAGGAAGTAACAACTAGAACTCGGAATCACAACTAGGTAGTCCCAACTAGAATTCGTAGTTACAACTAGGAAGTAACAACTAGAACTCAGCATTAGAACTAGGCAATCCAAACTAGAATTCATTGCTGCAACTAGGTAGTCACAACTATAACTCGTAGTCACAACTAGGAAGTAACAACTAGAACTCGCCGTTACAACTAGGTAATCTGAACTAGCACTTACCCTGAAATCGGGACTTGCAACTGACATGAATTGCTCTACTCTGGTAATTCGTAGTTACAACTTGGAAGTCACAACTAGAATTCACTGCTGCAACTAGGTAGTCACGGCTATAGCTCATAGTCACAACTAACCACTGGGCTCGCCTGGACCGCCTGGACCGCCTGGACCGCCTAGACCAACTGAGCTCTCCTGACATAATCTGGCTGCACTGCCCAGGTCCCTCGTACTGACAGTCCGCTGGGACTGTCCACACATTGTGTTAAAGTTTCCTTAATACAATGGTAGGCAACGTGCCGGCCATTCCATAGGGGCCAACACCGAATTTTAACACAATGATAGGTCGCTACATATCAACGTCGCCTCATAGCCTAAGGCTCCCTTCGGGGGAAAAGCGTATAGACTCAAAAAAAAAAACATATCAACGTGTCGACGTGCACCGAATTATTGACACAATGATAGGCCTGTTCCGGGCTCCCCGCGAGAGCGCAGATTCGCGAGTGGCCTGGTTCGCCGCCGTTCGCGGGGGGGCCGGGCCGCGCGGGAGACGAATTTATTCGGCCCCGCGGGAGCAAGCTATCTTCTAACAATCTTTTTTTTTGAAGTCCTAGATTCCGACTTAAGGCTATGACGCTTTATTGCCTAACTAGGAAATGAGATAATGTGCAGAATAAAATAAAAAAGCTTAAGAAAGTATAGATGGTCTGGAAACACGAATAGTACTATGGAGATCTTGTTCTTTTGAAGACCCGGAAGAGGACGATTGAGGGTCTGGAGTTGAACAAGATTTGTTCGTACATTTAAGGTTTTGAGAATGGCAGCCAGTAGTGCATTGTGAGCTTTGTCTAAGTAGAGTAGGTAATATATTGAGAAAGGTCACCGATAGTAATAGTGAACGATGTGGTGAATGTTTGCTGAATTAAAAATAAGAGCAAATATACAGAGTGAGGCAGTCGCGATCTAATATATATTCACATTAAAGAGAGAAGCAACAGCCCGCGGAAGAGAGAGGCCCCCTGCGCGACGCAGCCCATCGCCATAGTCTAGATAGGCTAAATGCAATTAATGATTCCTTAAAAAAATTTAAAAAAAGAAGCACCAGCCGAGCTAATTGTCGCACCGTTAGGCCAAAAATGAGACCGCTGTGGCAATGGAAGATTGTGAAGTGGCGATAATTTCTAAAGTAGCGATAATCACTGAGTGGCAGTAATCTCGGCTTGGTAAACACCTATATACGAGATGCTAAGTGATAAACCGCCAGAGTGATTTGGCCGGATAGGAGGAGTATAGATGGAACACTTGTAGAACGCCACCAGTAGGAGAAGGCAGTTCTGAGTTAGGTATGCGAATTGCGCATGCTAGAACTTTTTCATCAGGATTATGTAGAGACACTTAAAGTTATTTCCGTATAATTTACTTTGGCTTTTCTATATACTTATTTAACCAAGTTAACCAAATGTAATACCGAAACAAGCCGTTACCTGATTCTCCCATATTTTTTTATTATTATTTACTCTGTAATCGCATGTTGATTCTCTTGTTCCGATATGTTTTTGCCATACCCGCGGGGGGGCCGGCTATTCCGCAGTCTCCCAGGTGGGCCGGGCCACCCATGAATCGTGTGGGCTCGCGGGGGGCCCGGGCCTCTCGCGAATCTGAATTTCTCGTCGGGGGCCCGTAACAGGCCCGCTGGACTGGCTCGCGCAGTCAATTGGTAGGGCCACTCATCAAGGGACCGGTCTAATGATCACTAGACCGGGCTAGTGACGAAAAACACATCATTGGTGACTGGGCCGGAACATATATGTTGAATGAACAGCTTCAGTTTGATAGTACAACAAGCACAAAATGGATATTCCTATCAATCCTACTCTACAATCAGGCAGTAAAAGAAGCTGTGGCTACAGTTAAGCTCTATATTCAACAGCAGTGGGACCCGCGAATGCTAAGCCTTGCATTTGAGGTATAGATCTAGATGAGACTGCTACTACCTACAGCCGCACAACAAGATCTTCACAATCTTGAGCGCCGCTTAACTGCTCTCTAGCTTCGGAAACCACAGCGGCAAATACAAATCACTTCACATTCCAATCTTCCAGTTCCTTAAGTGCAGCAGAGCCAGCCGGAGTGTGGGAGCGGAGGCTAGCTTATGTATAAATTTCATACCATATTACTAATGAGCACGTGATACCTCTATAAGTGCATAACCTCCCTAATAACATAAGAGGTTACGGTCCCGACGTTATGCAATTATAGAGGTTTGCCTGTAAATCCTCGGGAAATGCATGCCCTTATATAGAGATGTTGCATGTTGTAGTATTACCAGCATTTGCACACCTCACCCTGCCAGTATGGCCTGGGCCGCCCCAGGCCACCAAATCCTCGACTGTGCCGGAGCAGGCTGTTTCAGACCAGCACGGACCCTGGCCCGTTGAAAATACTGGTCTCAGGAGCTATCGGACTACCTCAACAGATATCTGCGTGACCAGCCAATGTCGAGACGCCTCATCTCGTGCCCAGGCGTAGGTAGCGTCTTCTCTGGCTTCGTTCCCCATGGGGTAGTGGCACCGTAAAAAACCCGAAGAATATCTGGAGAAAATCCTGGGTCATGTTTTGCACCGGATGCCCACCGGACAAAAAATCCTGTGTCCCCAAACTGGATTTTTTACTGGGGCAAATGCACCGGAGTATGTCAGTATCTGCACAGGGATTTGCAAAGGATAATTTGCACTGGGTTAATTCCGGTGATTTAACCACCGGAAGTATTACTGAGGGCAATCACCATGAATTAATCCATGCATAGCCAAGTATTTTCCGGTGGTATCTTGGATCTTTTACAGCGACACACCAGATTAGATTCGGAAATTCCCTGGAATTAATCCAGTGTGATCGAGATATGGTTACCCTGAACCCAGTTAATATCTCCTATATGCATAAACTATATCATGTGGAATTGCATTTCCTTGGTTGCACAACCTCACAGCTTTTTTTTTTTTTTGAGTCTATACGCCTTTCCCCGAAGAGAGCCTTAGGCTATGAGGTAGTCTCGTT
>Ga0307514_10002662_pt1 | contig 18138 bp, 17 predicted proteins | sample 16_EM_MG_FD_203088 | JGI IMG/M metagenome (GOLD analysis project Ga0307514, IMG submission 203088) | Populus trichocarpa ectomycorrhiza microbial communities from riparian zone in the Pacific Northwest, United States - 16_EM | ecosystem: Host-associated > Plants > Roots > Unclassified | place... | reverse complement strand
TTGAAGGGGGGTGGCGCGGTTGCGGGGTAGGGGTTGAAGGGGGGTGCTGCGGGAGAGGGGGTTTCTGCGGGTGAGGGGGGTTTGGTCGCGGTGGCATATTGGGCGGGGGTTGGTGGGTGGTGTTGATAACTGGCTGGAGGTGCTTGGTTCATTTCGTCAGGCTTTGTTTCCGGTTTCGTTTTGCGGTTGAAGGAGGTTTGTCGGACGACATGGGGAGCGTGCGATCTTTATGTGGGAGGGTTGCGAATCGTTTGCAGGGGATGGCACAGAACTAGTTACAGAGCCGCCGACTCGATGGAGGGAGTGTCGGAGCTTGAGTAGAGGGTTGCTTTTTGCGGCAAGGAGGATCCGGAACGCGCGTTCCATCGGCGCTTCGCTTGCAGGGATGGTGTGGAGGGCATAAAGCTTATACTTACTGAGAGCCAATCAGGGTTTGTAGGAAGGAATACGCCCTATATGTTCGACGAAGCACATTGTAGCCTGCAAGATTGAAGAGGGGAAATAGAAAGAAGGTATTAAGAAAAACTATAGCACCAGGGATTCTCGCATGGTTACTGGCTACGTTACTAACCTGGCGATAATATTTTCAAATCGGGCCGCGCGGACTCGCATAAGTTGAAACGGATAATCGGTAATAGCACTTTATGCTGCTTTTTGGGACTACAGCTGTTTGTACATATGGTCCCATTGAACCCTATGTAGTTACTTGATTGAAATGAGTGGACGCCCTTTTTGCTTCTCGATGAACCGAGAACAATAACCTCGTCTCATGGTCAGGAGCCCCATTAAATACTGCTGTTCTCGGACTGTAGCGCCATGCAATTTCGACATCCCGGCCTAATGTGGTTACTAGATTATCGTGCTTTGAATGTTTGCCCCGGCATCCAATTTATGTATAACAAGGCAGGGTAAACGTCTTCCTTACCAGACAACAACGGGCGCTGTTAGTAGGGGACGCGTCATTAGATCCAGGCAGATACCGTTTGGTGGATGCGACAATGGGACTCCCCCAATAATCAGTCATTGCATCCCTCAGCTTCCGTCGGGCATTCCAGGTGAGGACGGTAGTATCGAAGTCGCTAAAAATATTAATTTTTCCGTGTTGAGAGCAATCAACAAGCATATACCGACACTTAACACTGGTGGGCTCAGGGCTCGGGGCTCAGGAGCGGCGGGGGCGGTAGCGGAGTTCGATCTTTCTCTCTTTCTTTCTTTCTTTCCTTTTGTCTTTCTCTCATTTTATCTCTCATTTGTCAACGGGGACGAAGGGTAGCGGGGGGGGAGCTCCGCCATCTAGCCGGCTCGCCCGGAGGCGGAGGGGATTATTAAGGTCCTGTCATACTCTAATTAGAGTGAATACAGTATGATTAAAACAAAACAAAAACACTTAACACTGGAAATCTAATTCGGACGGCTATGTAAAGATACGTACGCCGGTGTATGTATGGTTGACCTTGCCTGGCCTCCCATTTACAACCTCGCCGGCGGTTGGGTCCCCTAGTGCACTTGATACCGTATGTCGAAGTGCACGTTCAAGCGTACCTAGCACCGCACTACCGTTACAGGCCAAACACAACCTCCCAACCCAGGGATTAGTAATGGGCAGCGGCGTTGTTGACAGACCCCTAAAAGCTGTGAGTGCTCCTTTAGACTTCGCACTCTACTCTTTGATTCCCTACGCATCTTGGACCTTTAGATTTGTATCTAGGCAGTCATCGTACCATTTCCAATACACAAAGTTTTTCTCTTCATAGTAGCAACAGATGTAAAAGACGCAAGCTCATAGATAGCATAATTACAGTGAGCTGCGAGACGGCATACGTAGTATATCTCCGAAGAGTACATCTTCTGTCAGACAACTTGAATTCAGTAAAGTATGATCACCAATATCGCCCTCCATATATAATGTAGCAAAAGTCTTCGTGACAGCACCCAATCAAAATGCAAATTGGTGATTGTACAACAACAACACAGTAGAGAAAGTTGTAAATAACCAAATGGACACTGTAGGTGATGGAGAAAACAATGGTATGTAAGTTAAAAGAAATTGTAACGTTGCACATCACATCTTTTTTGCACAAATAGTTATAAAATAACTTTACAACCTAAAGGGCATATTTAATCAATTACACCTCTCTATTGTGTGGTTGTACAATCATCATTTTTGATTTTGGTGTGGTGCTCGATTGCGGCTCGGTCGCCAAGACTTGTTACATTCGTCGCCGCACACGGAGTCTCCATTCACCACATAGCACTGCCGATCTTCTACAGAGCGATAGATCTAGCCAACGTGCTCCTCTCCCTCTAATGGCATCCTAGGGACTTTGACATATCATAGGCAATATCAATATCGTTATTGTCATCTTGTCATCACCATTACTGTTGTCGGATATCCAAAAGCCACTATATATGAGAATGAAATAGGGTTAGGTTTCTTCATTGTGGTGCGTTGTTGTTGTTGTTTAATCATACTGTATTGACTCTAATTAGAGTATGACAGGACCCTGATATCCCCTCCGCCTCTGGGCAAGCCAGCTAGATGGCGAAGCTCCCCCCAGCTACCTTACGTCCCAGCTGACAAATACAAGATGAGAGAAGGACAAGAAGGACAAGAAAGAAAGGAAGAAAGAAAGAATAGTATAATCCTGTTGCCGCCAGCGCCGCCCCTGAGCCCCCAAGCCCTTAGCCCGCTCCATACCGCTCCATCATTTGGGCGGAAATTTCCCAACCTCAGTGGTGGCCAAAAAGTCCGTCACCGCCTTGTCGAACTCCTCTCTGGTAAAAAGCTCAGAGATCTGCACGTTGCGGCATCTGCCCGCTTTCCACCCTGTTGCCTGTCCCACTGTCCTCCAGCGTGTCTTCTGCTGGTCTTTCCATTTGCTGCAGTGGTGGAAGAGGTGCTCCCGCGTCTGGGCCACAGTCCCTCAACACCACTAGCATTTGTCGTCATCTCGGTGGCCAAACCGCTTTAGGTAGACTGCAGTAAGCGCATGCCTGGACTTCAGTTGGTAGAATCTGGTGGCCAGTGATTTTACGCTTGTCATGGGGATAGGATTCCTGGTCCCCACCTTGCACTTGAGTCTGTAGCAGAAGTGCTTGCTGGACCTAGAGGCCTCCCACTCCGCTTTCGCTGCTGATCTTCCCACAGAGATTTGTCTAGCCCTGTTCGAGGCTGATGTGTATGGCTGCTCTCACACTGTGCTTCCGCTTGCGTCTCAGGCCATGTTGCCCTGACGGTCTATTTCTTCGTTTCCAGGGATGCCGGAGTGTTCCGGGACCCAGTGGATATCGATTACGATGCCTTGGGCGAGGAGACTCTGCGCCATTATGTTGATCTGCGTCGCCAGTCGCTGCCCTGGGCCCGGCTCCAGGTGTGCCGCGCGTCGAATTGCAGCCTGTGAGTTGCTGAAGACAGCCACCGTCTTCACTCCATGCATCTGCAATGGTTCTCTCGGCGCGATCGCCATGTCAAGCGCAAGCTCGCCCGCACATAGTTCAGCATCGGAGTCTTCAATCCGTCCGCTATCAAGCAAGCTACGGCGACACCTCCATTCATTTTCGTGTTTTACACAATGCTGCGGCTCCCACTCGGCAATCGTCTGAGCGCGATCCATCTCTCCACCTCATCCAGACCCCTGCTCCGATTGTTGCTTCTTTCTCTCGTGCCACGCACTGCGCGGCGGATTTGTCTGCAGCGGTGTCATCCAATATTGTGGTCTTGACAGCTGGCTCTTTGCCCGGGGCCAGCCAGATCATGCCTTCGTTTGTCTGGCCATGCTCATGCTCTTCCCTGAGAAGTCAGCATATTGCCGCCCCTGAGCAGGGGTTGCTGTGTAGCTCCTTTAGGTTTCTACTACATGCGTTTACTAGTCTCGCTGTGAAACACTGTTGTCTGGAGTCTAAGATCACTTGCGCTGGTCTATGCCCTGACTCTCTCATTAGTCCACCTCGCTGGGTAGTAGGCAGCGCGCCCAGGATGGACCTGGCTTGTCGATTGAGGAGAAGTTGGATGTCGTGTCGCCTGCCTACTTCTGTCGGGTCCCACCAAAGCTCGCTCCCATATAGTGTGACAGCTTGGACGCACACCTCTTGGACGGCCCATACACTCTCCAGAAGAGTGCCGTATGTCTTGGTAAGCGATCGGACTCTGCCCTCTGCTACCCTGACTTTCTTCATGCATTGGTTATAGTGCTCCTTGAACGTCCGGTGCATGTCCATCCTGACACCTATCCAGAGTGTCGCCTGCGCATTGAATTGTAAGGACCAGTTTCCGACTCTTGTCGTTGCTGTCAGTTTTGGCCGGAGGTGTTTCCTGTAGCCCCGTATGCGTGTGAACAGTGCCGTCTCCATCTTTGCAGTGTCGAACTGTAGCCCTCGTCTGGTTGCCCACTCGATGTTCTTTGCTGGGCATCTCTTCAGTATTGAGATGACATGGTTGACATCGCTGCCGGTCGCCTCCCAGCCGAGGTCGTCCACACACGATAGCCCCTTGGCCTCTGATACATCACCTTCGACCCACTTGATTAGTCCTGAGGTGTAGATCACAAAGAGGATCGGTGACACAGGTGAGCCCTGTGGGACCCCTCCCACCACAGGGTGTCTTTCCATGGAGTTGCCCTTGATTATCATCTCCACCGTGCTCTCCGAAAGAAAGCTTTCTGTCCATCATACATGGTCTGCATCCATTTGGCTGACCTTCATCAAGTTGAGTAGTCTTCCTTTTGCGACGCTCGGGAAGGCTACCTTGATGTCCATGAGATGTACGCCTGTTATGTGGCCGTTTGTGCATGCTGCATGAGCTCTGTCGACCATGATGGCTGCTGTATCGAGGGCTGACGATTCTTTCATGCTCTCGAATTGTCCGTCGCTCAGTAGTCTCTTCGTTCAGCCTCCTCTGACAGCAGCTTTGCAGGTACTTTCTCCACCACTGTTCCCCTGCAGCTAAGCAGTGATATCGAGCGGTAGGCCTTCAGCGTTGTATTGTTGTCTTTGCCAGGCTTGCGAACGACCATGCCGCTCGCCTGCTTCCATCCCACTGGATGTCTCCCCATGCGAATTTCCGCCCTCGTTAGCCTCACGATCCTCTCTTTGTCCCACTTCCATAGCAGCAGTACAGTGCCAAACCACAGCTTGTCTGGTCCTGGTGCTTTCTTGACTGACTGAGAAAACAAGGCTCGCTCGACTGCTTGCTCAGTGACATGTGTGTGTGCACTTCCCACTGGAGGTAGTTCGTAGTACTGGTCGCCGTCGTTCAGGGAAAAGGATTCGTGCCTCAGCATCTCCTCCTTCTGCAATGATGTGTTTGCTTGTTTGCCATCTCTGTCTGTTAAGGCCTCCACGGTCATGCCCGCTCAAGGGTTCGCGTATCAAGCCGCTCTCCACACCTCGGCTCCCCTAAGGTTCTGCAGGTCATCGCCCCACATTTTTCTCTTGGACTGCCGGATCGACTTCTGCATTGTGGTGCGTTGGGGTGAGTAGCCGCAGCGACCTAATAATAGAGATTGGATTGATGTGATAAGGTAGCCATAGGCTTGGCCTGTACCCTAGAAAGTTCAACCCCGTTAGCACAACACGGTTATAAGCTTCGACTTACTTGCTCTGTAATTAAATTAATTTGTGGTTGTGGGTGGGACACCATATTTTGGCGTGCTGCCTTAAATGACGACACGGTATCTGCTCACACAGCAACCAATCACCTTTTGGGAACAGGGATGCCCGTATGTTGCACATGAAATTTTTTTTGTGCTACTGTCACATCAGAAGCATATTCAGCGGCACAAAGTCCCACTTTAAGCTCTATATAAGTCGAAGACTTTTATGTTGCCTTTAGTCAGTTGCTCAACAAACACAACTGTTGCTCATATTCGTTAGCCGATCGAACCACATCCCACGCATTTCGAACGCAATGACTCCACGGCGCACCCGCTTGGCTGCAGTTCTAGATTTAGAACCAGCTACTCCGTATACTCGCAGAAGTTCCACCAGGATCTCCCAGGGTAGCACAACACCAAGCGCCCAATCAAGCACAAGGAAACTGGCCATTGATGCGAACCCCAGTTCTCAGAAAGGGAAACGCAAGCAGCCACCAGATACTTCACATTTAGCAGGAAGCTCTAAGCGCATCACAACCGGGAGAGCCATTTTGGGCACTGGCAAACCTGCATCCGACGATCCTCCAATTTCAAATCCGCGACCAAAATGCTTTCGGATATCCGGTCTTCCACTAAGTTGGAGTGAAAATGATCTCTTTGACGCTCTTCACGCCATTGACCCATCCCTCACCGATCAGAATTATCGCCCATCGCTCTACCCAGCATGCGTCAGCTCCACTCAAACAGCATTGCTCAACTTGGATCCTTGTACCGAACTCCTACAGCAGCACAACCATCTGCCGGTCTCAGAATCAGCTAGCAGGGGAGCGGCTCTTCTTACGATTGATAGTCATTTCTATAATCTAACACCGTTAAACGTCCCAGTGGGTGAAGTAGTTGCAGAGTTAGCTATCCGTGCCCTAGAGGACACCTGAAGATGCTGATATTAGGGTTGTGCTAGTGTGATTTCGATAACTGGTCTTGCGGGCCATGCATTTGGATCCTGGAAACACCGCGAAACCCACCAAATGTGGCTAAAGGACTTGTTGCCGCGTGATGTCAAAAACATCCGGATCATGTCATACGGCTACGACAGCAGCCTTCTAGGGCAAAGTAAAGCCGAAAGCAAGTTACTGGACTTCCAACGGCTGTTGATCCAGGACATAGAAAATGCCCGGAGTTCGGTTGAAGTGGGTATACTAATGACCGACTACATCATTGCATGTGCTGACGGGGTCTTATAAGAAAACCCGCCCAATCATATTCATTGGACACAGTCTCGGTGGTATCTTAATTTTGCAGGTAGGTTCAATTTTCCTTATAAAACATTAAACTAACGAATTCCGAGGCATTGATCGAGTCTAGACGCAACTCGTCTTATAGACACATTTTGGATGCAACATATTCAATTATCTTCTTCGGAACTCCACATCAGGGTATGCGCACTTATGATTTAGAAGAGATGGTTGATACAGAGTCCGGTGGCTACGAAACGTCCAGGCATAATCTACTCAGACAATTAAGAGAAGGATCTGAATTCCTTGAAAATCTAAAGGAAGAACTTAGCTCCATCTGGAAAGAGTATACGCCTAAAATTGTTAGCTTTTATGAAACCGCGCCAACTCCCACAATTGAAAGAGTAGGGCTCCGGCTACACTTAGTTTAGATGAATAAGACTAACTTTCTCCAGTCGGATTCGGGCACTTATGGGAGGGATGGTGAAGAGTCTGAAATGGTCAACCGGTTTTCTGCCCAACTCTATATACCAACTGAGGAACGTGTCCCCGTGGAAGAAAACCATACGAACATGGTCAAGTTCGCCTCAGCAGAAGATCGAACCTATCAAACGGTTGTTAGACATCTGAAGAAGTGGGTTGATAATATTATCGAGTCCTGTGGTATATAGCGGTACTTTCGAAAAGCTAGCTGGAGTGGAAGAATGCTGACTCCAATCGCCAATTGCCTACTTTACAGCGGCAGCAAAAAGTATTCAGAAACTTCAAAGTACGTACCTCCATTTAACATACTTGTATATATTAGTGGTCCCTAACTAATTGCTACAATCAGGTTCCCAGGAATACATCGACTGCCTGAGCAGTTTGAACTCCTCAGATAACGAAACTTACCGTGACGAGCTCTGGGTTAGGCGACATGAAAATACCTGCACGTGGGTTCTGGACGACCGGCGTTACAAAGCCTGGGCCGAGGAAGATGGACAGAAAATTCTATGGATTTATGGAGGTCCAGGCTGTGGCAAGAGTGTCTTATCATCATTTCTAACCAAAGAAGTTACTCGGGGGGGCAAAGCCAAGCAGCCTTTCATGACTTATTTCTTCTGTGACGACAAGGATGAACGATTAAGAACTGCTAACGCAATTCTGGTGAACTTGCTAGCCCAACTTTTAATGCAAGTACCTGATGTTATTGTGCACTTTTTGGCCGAACATGAATTTTTCACGAAGAAGGAGAAAACTTCTTGGAGTTTTGGTATGCTCTGGAGAGTCTTTGAACGAATAATAAATGATGCCCATCGTGGGCAGGTCTATATTCTGATTGATGCTCTTGGTATTTACTCTTTACTAGTTATAAAGATGTAGCTTACAACTATAGATGAATGTGAGGGAAAATCGCGCACCAAGTTCTTGGACCGGCTGCAGCATCTTTTGCGCGATTCAACAACCAGACGACCTGTCAAGATCATCATTACTAGTCGTCCACACATACCTGTTGCATCCCATTTGACGGATACCATAGAGATGCCTCTAGTCTCCGAAAACCTGCAAAGCGATATAACAACATTCATCAATACGGAAGTTCAGAAACAGCCACAGTTTACTGGTACTCTGGGCGAGGAAGTACGAAAGGCTCTGATGGATGGAGCAAAAGGAATGTTTCTTTGGGTTTCTCTGATATTGGATGATCTCAAAAAGTCAACGAATACAACGCCGCGGGCTATCAGGAAAGCACTCAAGATGTTACCATCCAACCTTCCAAGTGTATATATAAACATCCTGAGCAAGATAGGAATGGAAGACCGACAGCTAGCCCAGACAATTCTCCGATGGTTAGTGTGGGCTGTACGCCCCTTGACCCTGCAGGAGTTGAGAATAGCAATTGCTATACTGCCAGAACATACTTCCATGCTCTCGATGGAGGATGATATGCATAGAGATCTGGGAAAGGTTCTTCGGTTGGTTTTTGGGCCCCTAGTAAGAATAGACGACAATGATACTGTCCACCTTGTTCATCAATCAGCGAAAGACTTCCTGAGTAATATGAATACGCAGATGGGGGGTGATTTGTCTGATCAGTATTTTTGCCTCTCATCTACGGAATCCAACCAGCAACTTGCTACATCCTGTCTAACTTATCTGACATACGACGAATGTGAAGATGGACCTCTCGACATTGAAATCTGGTGGGGAAGAGACTTCAAGGATAATATGCAAATTCGATACAGGAAGCTTCCATTTCTGGACTATTCTGCAACTCATTGGCCCGAACATACAAGACAAACCAGCCACAGTAATGAACATCAGGTTTTGTGTCGTACGTTCCGCAAATTAGCCGAGTCCTCACGTAGAACCGATCTTGCTTACCAGGTATTGAGTTTCTCCCGCAATATATTGTTCCAGGAAACAGCACCACTTCAAGTCGCATCATCTCTCGGATTCACCACATTTGTCGAAGAGCTCTTGACACACGGCGCCAGCATCAACGCTCCGGGCGGTATATACGGCAGCGCTCTCCAGGCAGCCGCACGGGGAGGCCACGAGGCTGTGGTTCGTCTGTTGGTCGACCGCGGTGTCGACATCAACGCTCAGGGCGCCCACTACGTCAATGCGCTCCACGCAGCCGCTAAGGGAGGCCATGAGGCTGTGGTTCGTTTGCTGGTCGACTGCGGCGCTGACATCAACGCTCAGGGCGGACATCTCGGTAATGCGCTCCAGGCAGCCGCACAGGAAGGCTACGAGACTGTGGTTTGTCGGCTGGTCGACTGTGGCGCCGACATCAACGCTCAGGGCGGCAGCTGCGGCAATGCGCTCCAGGCAGCCGCACAGAGAGGCCATGAGACTGTGGTTCATCTGCTGGTCAACCGTGGCGCCGATATCAACGCTCAGGGCGGCTACTACGGCAATGCGCTCCAGGCAGCCGCATGGAAAGGCCATGAGGCTGTGGTTCGTCTGCTGGTCGACCTTGGCGCCGACATCAAAACTCTGGGTGGCCACTACGGCAACGCGCTCCAGGCGGCTGCTCAGGGAGGCCATGTGACTGTGGTTCGTCTGCTGGTCGACCGTGGCGCTGACATCAACGCTCAGGGCGGCCACTACGGCAATGCGCTCCAGGCAGCCGCTCATGGAGGCCATCAGACTGTGGTTCATCTGCTGGTCGACTGCGGCTCTGACATCAACGCTCAGGGCGGCTACTTCGGCAATGCGCTCCAGGCAGCTGCATGTGAAGGCCATGAGGCTGTGGTTCGTCTGCTGGTCGACTGCGGCGCTGACATCAACGCTCAGGGCGGCTACTTCGGCAATGCGCTCCAGGCAGCTGCATGTGAAGGCCATGAGGCTGTGGTTCGTCTGCTGGTCGACTGCGGCTCTGACATCAACGCTCAGGGCGGCTACTTCGGCAATGCGCTCCAGGCAGCTGCATGGAAAGGCCATGAGGCTGTTGTCCGTCTTCTGGTCGACCTTGGCGCTGACATCAACGCTCGGGGTGGCCGCTTCGGCAATGCACTCCTGGCAGCCGCACTGCAAGGCCGTCAGGCTGTGGTTCGTCTGTTGGTCGACCTTGGCGCCGATATCAACGCTCGAGGCAGCCACTTCGGCAATGCGCTCCAGGCAGCGGCATGGGGAGGCGACGAGGCTGTGGTTCGTCTACTGGTCGACTACGGCGCCGACATCAACGCTCAGGGCGGCGGCTGCGGCAATGTGCTCCAGGCAGCCGCAGAGAGAGGCCATGAGGCTGTGGTTCGTCTGCTGGTCAACCGTGGCGCTGACATCAACGCTCAGGGCGGTAAATTCGGCAATGCACTCCAGGCAGCAAAACTTGGAGGTTACATGGCTGTGGCTGATCTGTTGATCGACCACGGCGCAAGAATGTACGCTCGTGATGGCGTCCTATAGAAATGCCGGCAACTTCATCCACCTCCTTACTTTTCATTCTGTATATATGGCATTTATATCAATTCGAGAAGATTCAGATTCATCCGCATAATTTTTCCAATGCATATAATTAGTCTGTGCAGTGATACTATTCAAGTAGCTTCTTTTGTACGTCCATATTTGTTTTCTTTTGTTTTTGTAGAGTGACCATACTGTTTTAGCTTTTATTAACGTTTTTGGTATTCTTTGACTTTGACTTATCAGTTCAAACCACTGTTGTTTCTACTCTTAGTCGCAAATGTTTGCATGTTCGTCTGCTCCTTCATATTTATACAATTATTGCTAACCCAAACTTTCGTCTTTGAATGTATCCTATTTTGCAAGGTACAATATTAAATGCCCAAATATTGATTGACTGCAGTATTCTCAACGATTTTTCAAGTTTTCGCTCCATGAAAGCAAGCTTCCCAATAGTCCGTCCGGTGCGGGCAACACTTTGCCCGGGAGTGGACTATGATTTTCGGGGAAGAGAATTCTGGAACGTTTAAGACCAGGGCAAATGATTTTTGGACTATATTCCTACAGGGCCCTGTAGTCTCTATGACTTCATAGAATATAGAGTTCCACGGTGGGAAGCGCTGGAAATTATGTTATTTTATACTTTTCAGACCCTCTACTGGCACTGTAGCGCCTGCTACCGCTTGTTTCAAGGCTCACCACTACCATTTCACAACATCATGGCACCAGCTGTAGCTAATTGTAAGGCCCACCACCGCAACCACCGGGACGACCACCGGATGCCTAGTTCCAGTAGTCACTAGTCCCATATAGGTACCTATACAGGCCTAGGGCAGTCGAAATCAACCCCGGACGACCAGTCCCCGCAATTCATGCCCCGGGACGGGATGGCAAAGTCGGGCTCCAAAAGACTATAGTCGCCCCGGACCGTTGGGAAGCCTGCATGAAACTCTGCACAATGGTCAGCTGTCGGCACGAGACAGTATCTAACTTTGAATCCTTATCCGGAGTATACGATTCAGAGCTTAAATGAAAGCTTAGAGACAAAAGAACATAATTGGATAGTTGATGTGATTTCAATAGTAATAGAGGAAATGTCTTAAGGAAACCTCGAGAAATGCAGAAACTTTGAACCCAGGAAACTACCAAACACAAAGAGAGAACTTGACAGCGTGAGTGTTGTTTTATGAAATAGAAATACCGCGAAAGATTTTAAGTATGGTATTTATTTCGACTATTCGTTGCAAAATACCGCTGTCTAATTGGAGGAAGTTTGGAAATTTCATTACCTCAACGGTCGTACCATTCCACCCCTCTTAACAGCTATGTAACAGCGGCAACTGTACTAATCTTCTCAGATCCACGGCGTGTTAGAATAGGTGATTTCATCAAGCTCCAAATTCACTCATTAGGAATTAATCCTGCTAAATTAGGTGATGAGAGATGACAGATGTATCACTCTTACCGTTACCAGAGCGTGTACCTAGATGGCCATGTACATGCCAAATACATCCGGGCCGTGCCAAGACGGTATTCAGTGGAGAATGTTGCCTTCGTGAGGACTTAGTTATGATTCCAACACTAGACTCCATCACAATGGATCTGCTTTGCCTGAGACCACCCAACCATCATTCCCGGTTTGCCATCTCGGCACGGCACTCGTATCTCGGTTACGTATCTACTTAGGAATCTATGTAACAACACGGCAGTTCCGCCGTCGCGTTCCGATCCGAGCAACTATGTGTGACACCTCTCCATCAGAGTCTGTAATTGGAAAAAAACACAACGGAACAGAGACTTTGCGCCCCGACTCCGGCGCGAGCATCACATCCGTTCACACATCCTTATCTACCCCGCTTCTAAGTTCGCTACCTCCTATGCAATCAATCGGATCGCTGGGTGTACTGGGATTTGTTTTTTTAATATCCCTGTCGGCGTCTGATGTGTGTATGTCCCGAGACCGGCAACGCGCCGCGCGTATCGTTCCACCGAATCAATTTTGGCGATTTGATGAGTACTTAGTTAAGAAACATTTTTTAGTTCGGCAACCGGATCTCCTTCATCCTTCCACCCTATTATTTTCCTATTTATTCATCTATTCGATAGATGGGTAACCGAATGTGCATCCACCCGCCCAAGACGTTTTTACCGCTGTATAGCGCGGCTGATAGGGACTTTATTCTTTATGTATGATGGGCGGAAGTGATGGCGAGAGCTCGCTCGGCTCATGCTAACGAAACCAGGCACTTTACGTACCAAAGTCTAATTATCAAGTAGTGCCCACCGAGCAGCCAGGCATAAATATGGAGGAAACACTGAAAAGTAGTTTTCCGCAGGGTCACTCGGTGCATTACAAACCTTGCGATAACATGCCGGAATAGGGCTGAGCGGATGGGAAGCCTTGTTTCCGGCTGCTCATAACCGTATCTGAATATTCGCTAGTGTTTCCCTTTCGGGGACCCGTACTTGTCGCAAGGAACATTCTGATGGAGGCCCCTGTTCACTGCCACGGAATCGCAGGTTACGATAAGATATCAGATAAGACTAAATAATTTGGCTGGACAAGTTACGATTAGTTATCAGATAAAACCAGATCTAGATAAGATAATGCAGCTCGGCATGCGGCTGACAAGCTGGCAGTGAATCATTCTATATTACCGTCACTCATCTCCACTACCCCACCACCATGACCACGCAACAACTCACTCCCACCTCCCTCACCATCCTTATCGCAAAGCCTTCAACCAAGACCGCTACCTCCCCTCCACGGTTAGTTCGTCAAGTCCGCTTCGACACCTTGGTTCACCGCCAATCCTGAGCGCCCCAACCCCCAGCGACGCCCTCCACCTACCACACCGCAATCGTCATTACCGCCGTCGCCAACCCCGTCACCGGCCGTCTCATAATCCGCGCGCTCCCCGTACCCGTATACTCCGTCTCCTCTACCGATCCCGTTGCGATGACAACATCGTCCACCAACTGTTCCTCCAAATCGCACCATCGGATCTCACCACCATCCGTCTGAGCTCGGAGCCCCTCTGAACCCGATATTCATCGAAGCGGGCACGATGGAGCATTATCGTCATCTCCTCGTGGGTCATCGTACCCCATCCCGCACTAAGATATGGCAGATGCTCCCTCGAGGTGAAAGTTTGCGATGACGAGCTCGACCGCATATTCGCCGGGTGAATCGAGACAACATGACGATGTAGCAGTACCCGTGCCTGATGACGACTAATGTGCCGGTTATGATGCCTGACTACATGCTGACCTGGGATTGCAGGACCTGTTCCGGTCGGTTGTACAGGTGTATACAGGCCGAGAGGTGATGTGGGCGGGGAAGATGTGAGGTTAAGGTGGAGAGTGGGGGATAGCAGACGGGATTGGTGGATTTTGTAGGTTGCTGCCGGCGGCGAGAGGATGGGGTGCTAAGATAAGGGGGGGGGATGAAGCGTGGAGGATGGAGAGACTAAGGCAACTTATGATGGGGTGGGTGCGGAATACTGGCGGGTGTTAAGAATGGGTACGTTAGCTTCGTTGGGATATTCTTATTGGCGTTCTGGATGAGTGAGGTGTTACTGCTTTGAGTGCAGCGTTAGGCTTAGTTACCAACTGCTTCTTTCTGTGCAGGGTGTTTTCATTGAGTAACGGTGCGATATTGTACGTTTTTTCGGCGGTAATGGTTATTATGTATACATGAAATTACAATTATATATCTGAACATGAAACCATATGGATGGAAGAGACATAGTCGCTACCAAGGCCACATGTTCTTACCAATCGGGCATTAATGCAGCATTCTATCTACTCACGATCCTCATAATGCAGCACTCGATACCCAGAGGAGGTCCATGTTACCGTAAGGTCTGGAACGAGGTCTACTCTAAAGAGATCTTTGGCGGTCGCTGATACACTGGAGTCGCCCAATGGACTCATACATGCTCGCTTTTTTACATCCGGCATATCCTCCACTGACCACTCCGAATGCTACTCCATCTCCGTGGGATCTCCGGACTCCATATTAACAGGGATAGCTCTACCCTTATATTAATCAACAGACTTTGTCTTCAATACAGAAAGTAATAGACCGATGCTGTTTTCTGTGATGAAGACGAAGTCAGCCAATTTATCTAAGGGTAGAGTGTATGCTTTTATATATGACGAGTCTGGAAGATCTTGTTGAGATCAACCGAGTACGACGTAAAGATATTGGATTACAAAAGTGATGGTCCGCCGTACAAAGACAGAGACTGGTGGGCACACATACATGAGATGATACGATGCTCGAGGATACAAGCAACATACCCAAAGCTGATTATTACTACCGAAGCTAGCCTCCTCCTCAGCACAGGGGCTATTGTTGGGATTGATGTGATTAGATTCGATTAGATTAGATTAAAATTTACCTAAGGGAACGTAGAAGCGACCGTGAAGTGAACCAGAAAACCGCTCAAACAGCTACACAATTAGGCCAACAATATTGCTTCGATTACCAGCCGGAAAGTCTATTCATAAGTATGTACGTGTCGCTGGGGTATTGCAAAGTGGCCTGTCAATCTGGTTGGTCAATCAAATCGGCCTGCAGTTCGCCTGCATGATGTAAGGTTGTGAGCGAATATGATTTCGGGTAATAACCCCATAAGCACATATCACCTGTTTGTGCATTCCCTGCAGGGTAGATGTTTGCGCTAAGTGCTGTGTGCAATACGATACATATTATTATACATGAGGCAATGCGTTAGCCAACCATTCGGCATAATGCAGCGAACTGCTGTCTCAACGCACCTGCCAACTCAGTCTGAGCGATAGTTTCATACGCACTAGTGCACACTATGGTGCCATGTGTAACTTGCTTTTCCGTTGGCGCATTGGTTTCGTTGCATCATCGGCTGGTTATATTAATACTTTGGTTGAGTAGGAGTTGACAGAGCGTCAGCATACACAATTGTTCCGTACGAAGTAGGTACAATTTCTCTTTCTCAATGCCTGCGGTCTTAAAAGTGGTATTGACTGAATAAATAGGATCACGAGACTGTATACATCACCTTTCTAAACTCAACGTTATCCGCCCCACATCAAATACATACACCATGTTTTCATTACGCAGCTCCGCACTCGTATCCTATTCCGACGGAATGTATACTCGCTACACTGCCTCGACGAATCGCAATAATGATATCTCAAACGACCTGATCGCGTTTCTTTCCGTTGTCCAAAAATGCAATGTCGAATTCCTCCCTATTACGTGGCAGCCTACTCTTGGTACTCTGGGCCAGGGCGGCTCTGCGACCATAAGCCAGTCTATAGTGAATACCGACACGTCCCTTGCATTCAAGCGGTTTCACGACGGAGACTCAGACATGGACTATTCACCATTGATTTCAGAGGTAATAATATTGAGTCAACTTCCTATTCAAAATCACCCAAATATAGTCAACCTCGAGGGAATTTGCTGGGAAATCAAACCACGGACGGAGAACGTATTTCCAGTACTGGTTTTCAAGAAAGCAGCGTGGGATTTACAACAGTTCATGAACGTGAAAGAGGGCAAGAATATGGTAATCCATGACCGGCTCAAAATCTGCGCTGATATTGGAAGTGCTATCATGACTTTGCATTCGTATGGTATATCATTCCCATTGATTTTTGCCTTTTGGAAGTCTAAGATGGATCAGATGTGATTCATGGTGATATAAAGCCACAAAATGTGCTAGTTTTCACGGACGCTGCTGGAAAGAGTACAGTAAAGATGACGGACTTCGGGTATTCCACATTAGCCACGGGTGAAACAGGAACGATCTATCTACCCAAGGAAAGGCCGTGGAATTCTCCCGAGCATCATTTTGGAAGGTTTACACCCACCGAAGCTAAGAAGTCAGATATCTACACTTTCGGTTTGCTGTGTCTTTGGGTTATATTTCCAAACTGTCTATTAAATATTCCGTCATGCAATACTGAATGTGGGACGGAGTCTGGTTCATTTGACAGACCCACCGGACCGCGCACACTGCTTGAACGATTAAAAGATGACGACCAGGTTGAATCTATTGCCGTTCGACATGTGCAATCAGCGCCATATCTGAGGGCGAAGCTAAAGATTTGTCTGAAAGAATTTTTCAGGTTGACTGTTACGCATAATCCTGCGAAAAGGACTTCCGATCTTGGAAAATTAGTGGGTCTCTTGAGCTATAGCCAGTGAATTTCACTCACGATTTTGCCAAAAATCAGGGCTGTTACTAAGGAGTTTAGGGTTAAATGGCAGTCGTATAGTGCCGAACCATTGGAGAACATGAGGGAGATTTCATGGGATGCAGATTTCCGGGTATGTTGTACTATGATTTACATGTCTCGAAAACGCAACTAAATACTATTCAAGATTGCCGAAAACCTTGCCGACTTCTTAGAAGCAGACTATCATGTACGGACACATATTCGAGAAGGCCTCGAGAAGAACTACCACAGGAATCAAAACAAACCCTGTGCTGCCCATGTCGCATTCCAACTTGCATTTTGTTATCGGATTGGATTTGGTGTTAAGTCCGATGATAATAAGAGTCATATGTGGCTAGAGAAGAGCAATAGGAAAATATACGACTTGGAGATCGAAAAACAAGCGGTACAGCCTGCGGTTTGGAAGAGTGGAAGAATGCGTGGCCTCAGTGGAATGATGACGGTCGACCTCATTCACGAATATCGAACAAGGGGGTTGAGCAACCTAGAAGTAGCCCGGAAAGAATATGAAAGAGAGATTGGCGACATGGCACTTGAATTTGGGGTGTGCCATTTCATGCTGGTGTTCATGTACAACGTATTGGGAGATCTGCTGGATGGATTGGGCGCATTCAGGGAGGCCGAGAGTCTATTCGTACAGGTCATGGAAACCAGAAAGAGGGTACTCGGCGAAGAGCATCCAGACACTTTAACAAGTATGAACAACCTCGCAACCGAAATTTCTAAGCGGGGGCGGTGGAAGGAGGCTGAGGAGCTGTCGGTACTGGTTGTCGAGACGAGAAAGAGGTTACTTGGCAAGGAGCATCCAGCGACATTGACGAGTATGGAAAACCTCGCATCTACACTTTCTAAGCAGGGACGATGGAAGGAGGCCGAGGAGCTGTCTGCGCAGGTCATGGAGACAAGAAAGAGGGTACTCGGTGAAGAGCATCTAGACACTTTAACAAGTTTGGACAACTTTGCAACCACGATTTCTAAGCAGGGGCAATGGAAGGGGGCCGAGGAGCTGTCTGCGCAGGTCATGGAGACAAGAAAGAGGGTACTCGGCCAAGAGCATCCAGACACTTTAACAAGTATGGACAACCTTGCAACCACGATTTCTAAGCAGGGGCGATGGAAGGAGGCCGAGGGACTGATGGTGCAGGTCATGGAGACAAGAAAGAGAATCTTGGGCCAACAGCATCCAGACACCT
>Ga0307514_10002661_pt1 | contig 18140 bp, 23 predicted proteins | sample 16_EM_MG_FD_203088 | JGI IMG/M metagenome (GOLD analysis project Ga0307514, IMG submission 203088) | Populus trichocarpa ectomycorrhiza microbial communities from riparian zone in the Pacific Northwest, United States - 16_EM | ecosystem: Host-associated > Plants > Roots > Unclassified | place... | reverse complement strand
TACTAATCACCTCGCCAGTTTTTATGAACTTTCCTCCCACGAGTTGTGCCCCTTTACCCCCATTCCCGTTCGACAAAATATCCAGAAGAAGACTATCCTGAGAAACGTTGACAAGCCTTGGGTCGTCTGGATTGAACAGGGATTTTAAAGTGAGATACTGGCCGATAATCGTCTTGATATCTTCCTCCGTCAAGAGTCCCTTCGGGCTGGTTTGGTGTCAATGTCAGCAGTTTCGAGGGTGGGTTTATCAGCTGGAGAAACTCGCTCTTTGTCAATACACTGGATCAGTGGAACAATGACAGGGTTGGGTCTCCGCAAGGGCAACCCTTGTTGCTTTCGGCGTTCCTCCTGAAACTTCTCGGACTCCTGGGTCTGTGCTTCCTTCCGCTTTCCCTTGTGCGCTTCAACCTCCTTTACAATGACATGACGAGCGTGTGCTCGGACAACGGGATGCGCGCTGTCCACGCCTATTTAGGAGCCTCATTAAACCACCACTCAATCACATAGAGCTGGTTCGTACCAGTGACTACCATCCTTTCGTTGGCTTTCCTGATTTTTATTAGCCCTTCGTTGGCGCACGCCTTAAGAAATGCGGGCAAGGATTTGAATCCTGAGTGCTCGATATCCACCAGGGTGCCCGCAGCTTTCGTTTGAAAGGAGCGGTATGGTAAAATATATCTCTCGTAGAAAATCAGCAGAGGGATTGGGAAGGACCCAAGCGGCAATTTAGATAGTACAACGGAGATTGATACGAGAAGGGCAGCCCGCAAAGCATTGGAGACCTGTGAAAAATTTCAGTGAGTTTTCATGCGCCCTCCAGGAACACACCTTCTCGCGAAAGTCCTTTCGATGAATCGCCATTTTCGATCATTTTCGACTGCGTTTTTACATCTGCCTCACTTCTCTCACCAATCCGTTCCCCATAAGCATCATCAACTTTGTTCAGGTTGCCTTGAAGGAGCTGGGGTCTAGGTGGTTTTTCCCCTCCACCCATCTCCCACAACTGATCCTTCCATGCGTGGAGAAGTGTGAGGGCTTTCCCTTTCTTACCTCCTTCCACCAAGTCGCTCGAGATGACCATGCGGCCCACAGCTAAGGCCGGACCAACGCGAGCTGTTCCACCTTTTGTAGGTTCATACTCTTGGGTTATGCAGACGAGCTGGCCAACAGGAAGCGAAGCAGAAGGTTGAAATTTGATCTCTGCGAGAAAATAGCACCGTCGAATCAGAGGCTGAGGGAACTCAGTCCCAGAAATCACCAACCGGCATCCGGTCCCAGCAAGAACGGGGCGTGGAGCATACGCGGAACTACCGTGCCTGGTATCATCAGAATCGGAAGTAGGTCTGGGCACTTCCATAACGTGTACACTCGTGGAGGGTCAGGAACGGAAAATAATCGGATCGTGGTTAACCTACCGGTGGGCACGTAATCCCTGGAGTTCTTTCCCAACGTAAACCAGAGCGGGACGCTCTCAGATGTGAGGTAGGCAACCTGTGGGGCGCAGGCATACCGTGGGCTCACAGATTTAGTGTGTAGGATCGAAACTTGAACTTACACCCAGACCATGCGAGGAGGTTTCGAAACTGGCCGACAACAGCACTTCCGGTACGAGGAGCTCCGCAGTCTCTGGACTGATGGAGAACGTCTTGATCACCATTTCCTGGAACATCCTTCGATCGGATGCCCGCAACTGGGCTACACAAAAAGTCTTAAGGTCAACAATCCAGCTAACGGCATGGGTTTTGAGACACTAACCGAAACCACCGGCGGTGAAACATGCGAATGGCTGCCTAAACATGGTGGCTGTTGGAAAGTGTGGCTGGCGTCAATCATCCTGAGCACTTCATTTATATGTCTCGTGGTCGACACGTGTTGGGTATTCTGCTTGAGGCAGCCACAATTCTATGGCGGGGTGCCCGGATAGAGGCGAATGGTATGCACAGGTGATGTCGAGTCAGCAGTAGTATATGGGCGCGAGGGTATTACCCGCAAACAGATAGAGAATAAGAGAGAGCGGAATGACTTTGAAGAATTCCGAAGAAGTTGGAATGGTCCCTCGGGAACCCGATATCACAATTCGGCAGTTGGTGATTTCATGTCGAGAAGGAATAGGGTCAGGTGGCTTATCCCGGTGGATTCGTGAAACGTGTACAACTCACGAATTTCGAGGACTAATGGCAGCATCTGGGAGGGGAGGAAGCTCTAAATGGAGGGCCATTAGTCACCGATAGGTCCATACATCAATGGGTGCTTTGTCTGGCTGTAATTCGCGAACCACCCATCGCGAATATCCTGGGTCTGGATATCGAGCACATTTGTGACACTAGCATTGTTGAGTCTGGTATGCCCGCTTAGTTCTAGGAGAAAGTTTGCAAGTTCCCTGGTGACCGGAAGTTCCCAACTTCTTGTAATTGTAGCGTCGCCGTTTGTGTTTTTCATGTCGCTCCTTCGCTGTACTCAACATGGGTTCTAGGGAGTTGAAAGAGTAGCGTAACCTTTGTTCTCTCCTTGGAAGTTACCGCCACGCAGAGCGTAGATAGGAACAAATACCGTTCGGGCCACCGAATTGGACATCGTAGTAAATGCGGTTTACAGCTCCGTGGATCGGTTGACTCCGGTTGCCCCACTTTCTCACGCTTGCGACGCATGGAAGGCCGCGCCGCCTCCCCACCACGCTCAACGACAAAATTTCCGCCTCCACTCTTCGATGTGCTTTTAAAAGATTGGGCCCGCAGTTGTCGCACTTATGACTCAAACGTTTATCTAGCCCCGCGCTCAATGGTTTGCTCACATAGCCCAAAATTATTTTCCCACAGAAGGAGGGAATCACCAGTATAACTAAATCAAAGCGGTTGCGAGACCCTGCTTCCTGTAGTACCGCTCAGCGGGAGAGTAAAAACCAGCCTCCTCTGTTACCCAGCCTCGAAACCCGGAGCTTTCGTCCCAAAAGTCCCGGCTTCCAAGTCGAGAGTCAAGCTTGCAGCGGTCTGGGAAGGGTCGGAAGCTACAATTTCCCCAGTGGACCTGTGGTGGACAACCGGAGGTTTTGTATCCGAGTAAACGGTCATGTTGGCAAACCCGGATGATCCCCACCAGCGGCCCAAAAGACGATGAACGCCGTGCCTGTTTTTGCATCCAGGATAGCGGAGATTGACTTGTCGACTCTGTGTACAAGATTCTCCCAGCGGTAGGCCGAATGGGCTTTCAAAGGAAGGTTTTGTGGTACCAATCCCGTCACAAAGTTGGTCTGGTCCTTGGGTTGTTCAATCCGAGCAGCGAACATATCAACGTTGGATGGCGGGTGGGTAGGGATCCCAAAGGTGGACCAATTCCTAGTATTGTCTCCTGTCTGGATTGAGACACTGTCCGGGGAACCGAGATCAAACGAATACCCCACGTTCGCGTGCCACAAGATTTTGACACCTGGATGGTGGATAACACTCATAGTAGGTAGAGCCTCGGAGGTTGTCTGGTGAACAAGGTTATTGCGGCCTGAGGTCCAGAGCGTCTGACTACACCTTTCCTCTTTGAGCGCGCCGCGCTAGGGGGGGGATTTGACCTCTTTGCCATCTATATAGTATGATTCGACGTGCTTCTTCTAGTCCAAAACCGGGATGGTGGAGAGTGAGCCCCGGTGGGGCTGCAGTCCAGGTGTGTTCGGCCGTAATCGGTAGTGGTGCCAGGGATGAAATTCCGGTCCCGGGACGCGGGGGGAACGCTATTTCGAAGTGGTGAAAATGCGCTGTTCGACGGCGCGGGTTCGACCTGTCATCGAATTGGGCACATCAGCGATGTTTCCTGACAGGAACGGAAGAAACGGCCAACCTCATCGCCCCACCCCTATCTGCACAGGTACCGTTTCTTTTCGAGCGTGTTCCATCCTCCCTTTAAGCCAATAAGAGAAGCGGCGAGGTTGATCGTGAGCAGATCAAGCCTGGTGCTCCCATCCAATTTCGGTGAACGGCCGTGCTATGTATCAAAGGTGAAACGGTGCAAGCAACCTGAACAGGTCTGAATTGGCATTGGGATGTACGGATCCCTTCGCCTTGGTGGAGCGAGTCCTCGATCTTCGCCAGAGGGGTGCTCCACCGAACGGTCGACTTTTTTCGAGGATCTTGATTGCGAGTGTATTTGTGACCCGCTGTATATCGGCGGTTCGCTCTGGTTCAACGATATTAACAGGTAGTTGGGAACTATGATGCACGACGACAGACCGAGCGAGAGGATGTGCACCTGTTGAATGAAATGGACATCCGAATCCGCCAAGTCGTTCACCTAGGGTTGCAAACTTGGTTGTAAGATTCGCGCAATCTGGAAACGAAGTGGACGCATAACATACCGGTGACGGAATCATTCCCGTCTCGTTCCTAGAATCCATCAACCTCCCCAATGTCAGTCCCGCATGCCTAGAAGCGTGACCGAGTTCATCACGAACGCACAAGCGTCGTTGACGAATCAGCTGAGAAAGTTCTGTTTCTCCTACAGTACATCGTGACGTTTTAGTAGAGATCCAAGCCGTGAATGAGGCGAAGGTAGTCGGATGCCCGGGTTTGATGCCATAGAGTTTCGTGACTTGAAGTCCTCGCACGCCGTGAGGCGGGGTACGGTTCTGGACGCGCCGAGGTCAGATTCGATTACCACGTAGGGTCCGCGTTTTAGTTTCTGTTCGTCAGGAAGCAAGGGGACTTCGTGGTAGTCGCGTCCATAAACACGCGAAACACGCGCCGAACACGCCAGTTGCCTTGATGGTACCGCAGAAAACGAAATGGCCAGCCTCGAGGCCTAGGGTTCCATCCTGCGTTCTCCCGACGCCCCGACCTCACTTATCTTCAATCTCTTGTCCCCCGCAAAACTGTGATCGATATAAAGGTCGCGAAAGAGGAACTTGAGGTGTCTGAAGAGTATCTACGTACATGCTACAGGAAGAGGGCTGGAAAGGGGAGGCAGAGAAAGGAAGACAGGTCGAAAACGTGGAAACAACCCCACAAAAGAAACAGAGCCCTCTAGAGGAAATGTTGTCGTAATCTGGAACCGCCGTATAGAGAAGATGAAGGACATGGTGAAAAATCATCCTCGTGAGTACATGGCGGCAAGATCCGCGAGAGGGTTTTTTTTGGCATTCGGCAACCCTCCCTCGGGCTTGTGGCTCGGCGTCTGTGCGCCAGGTTTCTTCGACGACGACAGCGCCGAACCCTTGAAAGAAGGAGACCGAGAAAATGATCAGCCCACGCGGCCCCGAAGGAAAAACTTTACGAGGAGACAAAAAAAGATCCTCACCACAGGAATTTGCAAGGGCACGTCGATGGGTTTTTTGGGCTGGGAATCCATCCTCGTGTTGAGTTCGACCCAATCGATGTATCGCTGTAGTTCCTCGACGTCAGAAAGCTGGAAGGTCGTAGATTGGTCCGAAGATATCTTTCTGAGAGGGAACCCCGCCTCACGCCTCGCCTTCGCCATCTCCCTCAAATCCGGAAACATCGTCGTCGTATCCATGATTAGCTGGAACGTGAGAGACTCCAAGTGTGGGAACAGCATGCTTCCTCCCTTACTCGGAGACAACACTTCGGTAACAATGGCACTATTGCACCGTTCCACAACGAGCGACCGCAACCCGTCCATGGTCTTCAGGGACTCGAAGACGGGACACTCGTTTAACGATCCTTCGGGATGGTAACTGCGTAGAGTCAAATCCTTGACATTCGCGATCGACATCGGCTCGAAGGAGTTGAGCCAGTGGCGTTGGAAACCTTCGTTCTGTTCTCGGCTACCGTTGCGCAGAGCGTAGATAGAAAATACCCCGCCCGGGCCACCGAATTGGATGTTGCAGTGGGCGTGAGGGACGTCCAATTTCAAACGGTCTACCTTCAGCATGTGTGAAAAGTCTCGAAGTTGTACGGGTAAAAAGTCCTTTATGGTCCGTGTATCTTCTCCTGGAAGGCTGATACGCAATTGGACTTCCTCCACGGAAGGCATGACAAGCAAGGCGAGAAGTCCCTTTGGGAACTCCCCCACTGTGTTCGAAAAACTCAGCTTTCTCAAACGTGGGAGTACGATAGCGCCCTGGACTTCCGGAATGGGCGTTGTGGGACCCGAGAATCGGACCGAGACCTCCTCCAGTGGCTTAGCCGACATCAACACCCATAACAACTCCGACATGTAGAAGATCTGGACGTTTGTGATCAAGGTGAGGCGAGTTAGAGCGGGGAATTCGGAAAAGTTTAGTTTGGTGTTGATCCCTTTCAAAAACAACGATTTTAGAGCGGGCGTAGAACCGCCGAGGAATTTCGCTGGGATGGTTGGTCTGAACGTCGGTCCGCCTCCACGGTGAGGTGCAGCGATAACCTCGAGACATTTGAGGGCAGGCGCGGGGGTCGCCAAGTGGCGGAACACCTGCAGTAAATCGGACGGTTGAAGTCGAAGAGTGAGCGATCCGAGCCTCTCAGTCGCAGACTTAAGGGCGATCGCTGCTTGAATGTCTGAATCGAAATCCGCGGTTACATTGATGGGAATAGATTGGGACCGCACGAGGTATTGCATAGTTCGAGCCACGTCCACGCATTGGAAATTAGTCCAAAGATGTGGAGAGGATATGAGGGTGCCTCGCCAGTGACGGCAGACGTGTGAGGCTGCGAGGAGGTCTCGTTCCGAGCCCCGCATCACGAGGATTTGTTCGAGCACTTCCCCTGGGAGACGACCAACAGGAGAGGAAAGGTTCCTCAACCGTTGCACCAACGAGAGAACCTCTGATGCTTCCCTTTGCAACGAGATAACCTAAACGGGGCGGTTGATAAGCAACTGACGAATTTCACCCCCGATTCCGCGCACCTCCCGAAGGTCGAATCCCTCAGAGTTACTGGACGTGATACAAGTCAGCGCCGGCCGACCGCGAGTTCTCGAGGGGTGAAGCAACTAAACGCACCTGATGCAATTCGAAGAAATCCCAGACAATCGCTGCTTGAGCACACGAAAAAGTTCCGGAATGGTAAGGTCATCGCAACGAGAGGTGGCAGCCATGGTGACGTCAGGGAGAAAGAAAAAGCCCCAAAGCCCTTTTAAGGGCGATCTATCCATAGTTCCCGATGCGGCGGTCTGATACTGTTTCCCACCGTGGCACTTTTGGGCGTTCTCCTGGATGGGAAACTCGGTTCCAGTCGACGACGGCAACGGCGTGTTCGCTTGTTGAAGAAATCTTGGGCTTGAATCATTACCCGCATTGGGTTCGGCTCGCCCAAATTTCTCGCGCTTGCAACGCTGTCTCGCCATAAAAAGCCATGCCGCCGGGACGCCGAGGCTGGTGCAGGTGTGATCGTCTTAGCACACGGTAGGGTGGGCGATTTGGTGGTGGGCTTGGGTAGAATGTTCGTCGTTAGAGAACATCTGGATGTATCGAAATAGAGCGCGCGCGCGGTTGCCCAAGTTCGTGTTGCGGTTGCATGTTGCATCTGGCTGTTTTTTTTGGACCATTTCACATTTTCGCAACGGGAATAGTTTTTCTTTATTTTTACAAACAGCCAATACGGCTTTTGCTGTTTCTGTTTGAACCTGTTCGTTGAGAATCGCCAGCAATCGATGACAGAGTCTCGAATCGCTGATTATCACTCTTGTTCGAGACAGGTCTCACCGGGCATTAAAGACCGTACAGAGGCGTCGAAATCCAATACATAACAGAGGGTATATCGGGGACAAAAGATTGACAGGGGTTGGCAGATAAATGTCGAAAGTCGGAAACACCAACTGAGAAGTGAAAATTCATGGTACAGTGAAGTCTCCGTAGTGAAGAAAACATTTTAGAATTTTGCCTCATACGTCTGGCTTTGGCTAAGGAGAACGTTAATGGACCAGGGCCGGTGGGCAATTGTCACCGTCATAGTCCACAGTCAACATCTTCGTCCACTAAACCAACCGTCAGCACACCGCGGATTCAACTCTGAGTACGTATACGCACCGTGCTGTATTCGCAGACAGAGGTTGACCCGTACTTGCAGGTAAGGTAGCCCGCGTCAGATCCAGTTCCCACTAAATTTTGGTTCGCCAGATCCTTCCCAGGGCACATGTACCAGGATGGATCGCTCGACGGCCGGGATCTTGGGGCGCTAGCACGCTTGACCAAGACACGGGAAGGCCCTTGTCGCTTCTCTACAGGGTTAGGGCTAGGGGCTGGACTCCTCGCTTCCAAAGCTCCGCCATTTTCTGCCCTACGTACAACCGCCTGCTTGAGCTGTCGTTGGCTGTGACTGGGGGTGTTTTTCTCAGGCGCGGTTTCAGGGCAGTATTTTCCACCTCTATTGAGAGAACCGGTTCTCTGGGCCACAACATGAGTCAGGTTGCAAGTTGGGGGGCGAATCCACCATTACCGCGTGATAGGTGCACGGGTCCAGGCCCTCTCCAGTGCAAGTGAATTCTCCGTTAACAATGGGGATCGGCGAAAGCGAGTTGCCAGCCAAGTCTTCGCTGGGGCAATTGTACACTTCGCGGGCGCCGATTGCCGAGGCACAGACGCAAGGAAGGAATGACAAAAAATAAGCGATTACGACAGCAGACAACAGCATGCCGGAAGGCTTCGAAGTGCGGAAGTGAGGACCGTGGAGGGAAACGATGAGGGAGATCGGGACTTGGCATAGAGCTTATAAAGGATTCCAGATACAAGCCCCATTTGTCACCGGTATACGTCCCATCGGGTAGCCAGACCTAGTGCAAGAATAGAAGCCGCTTACGACCCGGAGTTTCAGCGGTCCTGATGAAGTGGACCAGTGGAAGTGATCAATCGGGTCGCCATCGAGAATTTTCTGTCTCCTTGAAAACGGGTTGGGACGACCAGAACCTCCGAGACTTCGCATCAAGGTCCAATATACGCCTAAAAATACAGCGGGAGCTCTTATCAAGGACGTCTCTGTCATCGTTAGGCTGGATTCCAGCCTAGATCATCGTGAGGTCTCTTGTGTGTGTTTATCCAGTGGTGAATCCGGATACACCTGCGCAGGTTAAGTACAAAAAAACGCAGTTATGAGGCAAAGCAATCAGCAACTGACCTTACCAGGGTTAAACAAATTAAGCGGGTCGATCGTCTTCTTAATCTTCTTCATCAACTCCACCGTACCGTACCCTAGCTCCTCGTAGAGGTACTCTCGTTTTCCAATTCCTACCCCATGTTCACCCGTGCACGTCCCTCCAAGTGCAACCGCGCGTTTAACCATCCTCTTGGCGAGATCCTTCGCTTTCGCCATTTCATCGTCGGAAGTAAAAAGCAACTGTGCGTGGAAATTTCCTACGAGAAATCAATAAGCTATAGGGTTTGAACCAACGTCACGTGTGAAACTCGCCGTCGCCGACGTGCCCGACAATGGTCCCAAGGAGACCGGCCTCTTCGATTTCTTTCTTCGTTTCGTATACCAGCTCTGGTAACTTCGAAACTGGAACACTGAATCCCGCTTCGGTATCGGAGCCCAGCTGACATTCAAAGAAGGCTCACCAAACGTCCGTAGGCCAACTCTTGCATCCTGGATTGAGGGACAGCCCTGCATAATAAACGTTCTTCCTATCGACCCACAAAGCCTCTGCTTCTTTCTGGTCTTTGGCTGTCTCGAATCCCGTCGCCCCGTGCCGCGCTGCTACCTCGTTCGCCAGTTGAATGGACTCCAAGATCGAAGACTCTGTCGGGCCCTGGAATTTGATAAAGAGAGAATCCTTCTCAGGCCACTTTCTAATCGATTGGCCGTACGTGTTGATGGCACCCATTTGCTTGTTATCAAGGAGCTCAATACATTCTGCGTTTCATCGCCCATTGGTCCAACGGAAACACGACGGAAGCAGGAGCCGCACGTACGAATCCCGATACCCTTGTTTAAAATATCCTTCACTGCTGCAGTTGCATTTCGCACATTGGGGAATTGCACGACGGCGACATCCGTCTTGAGGAGTGGGGTGAGCCTAACTGTCACTGAGATAACGAGTATCTGTCGGTCAGGAAGTTGCTACCATTGACCCCAGACTCACCTTCAGTAACAATTCCGAGCGTCCCCTCTGCACCAATGAACAGTTTCGTCAAGTCAGGACCAGCGGCTGACTTGCGGGCTCTTGAACGGGTTTTGATGATCTCTCCATTCGGAAGTACCACTGTCTGTGGTACAGGCATCAAACCCTCGAGTAGATAACCCGTGCGAGCGCCTTACGATATTGAGGAACCATTCAGCTCTTGCAGTCCCATACCGAACCGCATTTGCTGCGACAATAGGTCAAAGAAAGCCGAATCCAGTTCAAATGGTGGAGGCCAACTTCCGGATCCACCGGTGCTTACAATCCCTCCCATCGTGGCGCCAGGACCCGGATCGAGCTATACGGTCTTCAGGGACATCCCAGAAGGTAGGTGTTCTCGTCCAGCACTCACCGGGAAAAAGAGGGGGATACCTGCGCACTATGTTTTAGTCGCGGACATCATCAACGCAACCCGAACGGACCTTTCTCTTTCAGCACCTCGTTTACATCCATCCACCGAGCTCCTGCTTGACAGACAAGGTCCGAATCTTCCTCTGGTCGGGGTAGTCAGCCCATGCACGTCAGACTCCCTTTTCGATTCCATACCGTGAATTTCGAGAATCTTGTCCATCCCGGACATATCTACGCATATCCCACCAACGGGATGCTGCAAATGACGGCTCGGCGCTCGGCAATTACAAAAACCCGGACTCGAAGGAATGACACGCACGGCTCTAAAATTTCCCTCCAGGCTTGACCCTCCCGAATAAGGTGTAATAGGCATCCTGTACTTGATCGCTATCTTGACGATTTTTGCGACGTCCTCGGTCGATTGTGGGTGAACCACCACGGTGTGATTCGAGGCTAATCCCGCAACTCCTCAGCACAAGTCAGTTTCGAGGATGAGAGTGGAAGTACCAGGATGGTAATCATTCTCGGAGAAGCCATAGGGTTCAAGCACTTCGGGATCATCAGAAACTGCGCCAGATTCCGGAAACGTTGTTTTAAGCTCTTCTATAGCAACGCGGAAGTCCTCCGCGGTGCCGTATTGGGGGTTATCGAGACAAGATGTAGGGGTTTCTGTCACCTCCCCGGTGCTTTCGGACTTCTGGAATTCATAGGTTGCGAGGAGGTACCCTGAGGTCGCACTTAGGAGAGCGGTACCGGCCAAAAGCAACGTCGTGTTCTGTCCGCGAAAGATCTTTTGAGGAGACAAACCTCCAGTGGCATGCATCCTCTTCAGCGAGGCCTGCCTTGTGAGACAGCGCGTCGGAAAGCCACAAGACAGAAGCCCGACGCGTCGTACAGCGCTGCGCATCGTGGCGGTTTACGTAGAAGCCGAGGGCGTTTTTGGCTCATGGATTCTGAAATGATGCATTCGTGACAAATAAAGCGCCGAGGGGCGCGGTGGACCGATGGACCTAAAACCCGGCGGGTCGACCTTCATGCTTGGATGAAATCTTTACGAGGGCAGGTTTACCATACAACTAGGATAATAGTAAGTACAACGTAGCAGAGCATGACTGAAAAGCGCGCCACAAAGGTCATAAAGGTAGAGATACATGGTTGAGAAGAAAGAAGGTGAGTGGAGAACAGGGGAGGGGAATAAGTAACGGAGAAAGGTAATATAGTGGCCGTGAAAACTTGTCCGCATGCGACAAAAACCTCAATCATAGCATAGAATAAACACCTTGCCCCCTTCAACAGAAAGTAGAATCGCACCCTGACTCTGGTCTAGGTTAATAGTTTCAACCTTGTCGATGTCCAGTTCGTCTGGAATGGGCAGAGTCTTCACCCGTCCCTCGGTCTCATCCTCTAATCCAAACGTTCCTTCCTCACCCTTCTTCGGCCTCGTGACTCCGTTCTCGTCCATGACCACAGGTGGGAACGACACAAATCGCAGCTCCTTGGTCTTAGTCCCGTCTGATTGTGGGACATGTTCTATCCAGGTGGCATGCCCAAAGTCAATCGCAACGAGCGGGCGGCACTTTCCGGGAACCGTCTCCCCGAACTCGTTTTCCTCATCTTCTTCAACGCTGCAGACAGCTTCGAAGGTGTCGCTCACGAACCACATTTTGGCGATCGGCTTCCCCTCTTCGACTTCTGGGTTCGGATCCAACGGGACAGAAACCGCTTCAACTTCGTCTGTTCCGGCATGCTGAGAGTTATTAGCGTTGCCGTTAACATTGACGCCATTCTGTGCGGGGAGTATAACATCTGCCTGAAGTTGGCTCTGACGTTGTCGTTGATATTGATCTAGGTTGACTACCTCCCCTCCAGACACAGGCACGTCGAAGTAATGCTGTGCAATGATAAAGTTTACTGGGTGACCCTCGCTGTTATGTTCAGCCAGGAGGAAGACAGTGCAACTGAGTCTTGGTACCGATGGGAGAGTGGGCCACCATTGTCTGACGAAATGAGCCGACTCCGGGTACCACGTGTGAGTAAAGAAGGGGGATGGTTTGCCCTCGGGAAAGTCAGGGAAGCAGAAGGGTTTAATCACGATACGAGTGGCAGGCACGCGGGCGGAGACCGCCAACGAAAACCCTGGTAGTTGGGTGTGTCGATTTAAGAGGCTCATAGGGAAGAAGTGTTGAGCAATCCCATCCTTGTCTTCACAATGAACGATGATTTGATCGTCTTCCACGATACATGACCAGTTGGACGGGATGTACTGTGTACGCGGGTAAGCAAGCTGCAGTTCGATCACGAGGTAGCAGGCTTACGCATTGGATGCAAGTATCTATGAAAATATACTCTGGTTTGTCCCAATTCGGCAAGCAATAGAGACCGATATCCTGCGGTCCCTGGAGGTATATGAAGGCGGCGAATAGTTTCTGGATGGGATCCAGGAGGAACACGTTCATGACCGGCCCGGGGATGGAAAATGACGAAAGCGTTGTGAAAGTGGGTTTAGGGTTTGGGCCGTCTAATGGAAAATCGATTTGCATCACGACATAGTCCGTAGTGCTGGTACTGACATCACGCAAATCACTGCCAAAAGAATTAAATCAGCCAGGTGATCAGACGATTTTAGATCGTCGCATTGAAGCTTACTCGACGTTCTTTGCCATAATAAAGAACACCTGACGGGAATCAAACTCAACACGACATTTCCATAACTCCCACTTGTCCTCCGGCTGCCATGCATTGAGGTAACTTTCGTCATGTATATCCCAACAGATCACTCGTCCGGATTTGGTGGCGCATAGCATATAACCTGAAGAAATCGGTGATATCCAGTCGACATCAGGATCTGGGGTCGAGACAATCCGATACCAGGTGTCTGAAGGCTTCTTCCCGCCGGATAGATAGTGGGAGGGTGAGGTTCCGGGTGAGGTGGGTGCGAGCGAGCCAGTCATCCAAGACTTCTCGATCCGATATGCCTTGGTCATGATTGAGACAAGCTCTTCGGTATTGAGGTCTTGCAGACGCTGAAATCCAACAAGCGGCAGAGCGCGATTCCGGCGAAGGAGACGAATTGCGAGGTTTCGATACACTGGTCGGGTCCTCAGTGACTGATGCAGAGATTTCGCGGTCTGTAGTGACGTTAAGGTACCTCCTGATGAGCGGAGGAGAGTATCCGTACCGACTGTAGAGACTGTATGTCTAGAAAGTCGAGGTAGGCGACGACATGTAATAGAACATCGTAGGGTAGGCAGTCCAACCTAAGTAGAGGAGGTTCGTCGTGAATAATCGAGACATTGCTGGAATGGTTCAGTTTGGCGGTCATTGTCGTTCTGAACGACATGGGAGTTAGAAAAGGGGAAGGAAGACGGAGGGTTGACGGACCTGAAGAGGTGGTGATGGATGCCCACGGCAAGGAGGACGGAGCTGCCAACGAGAAAGACGGTCAGTCTCCGATCTGGCGTACCTGGCTCTGGTGTCGGAGGTGTTTTCCAGCTCATCTATAGTACATCGCCGACGTTTACCGTGACGATGAGTGCGAGTTCTTGGACTACCAACGACGACGGCGAAGGTGAAGGTGTAGTAACTACGACTCAGACCCGCCAACAGAATCCCCGCGTGCCGACTGATCGCCTTCCCTGCCTATTTCGGATACCCGCAAACGAGACATCCGAATCCTCCACGTCGTCAGAGATAACACCGACGTCTCCGCCACTGGAGCCGACGACCACAGGATGTACAACCCAGAGGGATCCCGTATGGGTGAGCGACGTCGGTCACCAGGGGTTGACTACCACCAGACTGCCGCTTCCACCTCCACTTCCGTGCGGGGTCCTCCTCCACCACAACGGTCGACGACGCTCCCGGAACTCACGCGTCACGGTACGCCTCCTGCGTCCACTTACTTTCTCACTACACAGGGGAACGACAATGCAGAACCACAGCCGATCGTGGCGGATGCTGGCTCCCACTTCGCGTACAGTACCACGCTCCGGAGACATCAATATGAATTGACGAGCCCGACGGGAGCCATTCAAAACATCGCACACGGAAATTGGCAGGGTGCCTTGGGCTCATTCTCGCACAGAAATTCGCTCGATCATCCGCGTATTTCATACCCATCCAAAAGTCCAGGGACACCACAGAATGCTCCGGAAACCCCCTCTTCAAAATTCTCCCATTCCACGGCAGAGGTATGGGTGGTTGTTGTGAGCTCCGGGGGCTCTTGTTGATTGTTTTTACCAGGAAACCTTATTTCACTTCCGGGCGTCCCCTACTGAAGGCCTCTCATCCTCCGCTATCCCCTCTTTACGCGCACAGTATGGCTATAACGAATTCTCCGTTGCCGCATCCGAACCCCTCTTCATCAAATTCGCGAAGACAATCTATGAAACCCCACTAATCCTCCTTTTATGCGGCAGCGCCGTAGTCAGCGCGGTGATGGGCAACATCGACGATGCTGTCAGCATTACTGTTGCAGTACTTATCGTCCTGACTGTCGGCTTCATTCAAGAACGGCGGTCCGAGAAAAGTTTAGAGGCTTTGAACAAGCTTGTCCCGCACCACTGTCATCTCCTGAGAGATGGGAAACAACTGCACTTGCTTGCTAACGAGCTGGTCCCTGGAGACATCGTCACTTTTACTACCGGAGACCGAGTGCCTGCCGACGTGAGAATGCTCACGGCCGTGGACCTCGAGGTTGATGAAAGCAGTCTGACGGGCGAAACCGATGCAAGAATAAAGAGGGTGGAACCATGCGCTCCCGGGGTTGCTTTGGCTGAGAGATCGCCAATCGCTCATATGGGAACATTGGTTAAAAGCGGTAACGGATTCCCTCTTTGCTTGGTTAGTCACGCTCAAGCTGATCTGTGATCAGGCAGAGGGACTGGTATCGTCATCGCAACAGGTACCCAGACCGAGTTCGGAGTGGTTTTCACTATGGTACAGGATGTGGGTATATCCGCTGTCTGTTATCCGGTTGTCCTTTGATGAAAGTTCGTAGGTGGAGGAAAAACGTACTCCATTGCAACTGAGAATGGATGAACTTGCCCAGAAGCTCTCCGTACTCTCCTTCGGAGTGATCGGAGTGATCTGTGTGATCGGCGTCCTGCAGAGCCGTTCGTGGTTGGAGATGTTCACGATTGGAGGTAAGTGTTCTTATTCCTGACCATATCCGCACTCACAGATTGAACAAGCGCAGTATCACTTGCTGTCGCTGCCATCCCCGAGGGGCTTCCAATCGTCACCACGGTCACGCTGGCTCTTGGGGTCTTGAGGATGTCCAAACGAAATGCCATCGTCAAGAAATTGCACTCGGTCGAATCTTTAGGGTCGGTGTCAGTCATTTGTTCCGATAAAACAGGTAAAATAGGGCAGCTACTGGGATGACGTATATCTGACATTGCTCTTCGACAGGTACCTTGACTAAAAACGAACAAACCGTGACCGAGGTGTACGTCGTAGATGAAACCATCGTCGTCGGTTCCGCCCCCGAGTCGGCTGTCTCATTGATGGAAAATCACATCCATTCGATCCGCAAGCTGCTCGAAGTTGGGTCTATCTGTAACAATGCGTCGGCAGCAAGGAACGAGAACGGAGTTTATGTTGGTCAGTCAACTGACGTTGCGCTGCTGAATGTCCTCTCATCCTTTGGATTGGAGGACATCCGTCAGGTAATTCATCGAACTGCTATGGGGTCCCAAAAGCTGATTATTCACGTTCAAGTCCTTCAACCGGCTATCCGAGCGTCCTTTCAGCTCGGAGATCAAATCCATGGCCGTCAGCGGTACCATCCTCACATCCCAGGGTCCTGGCAAGGAGATCTACTACATCAAGGGGTCCATCGATTCGATTATTAACCGCTGCAAATTCTACTACATCGCGGACGATTCCACGCCGGGCTTAGATAACAACACCAAGTCGTTAATCCTCAATAAGGCTTATGCCACCGCTTCCAGAGGCCTGCGAGTCATTGCCATGGCATACGGATACGGATGCGTCAAAGAGGTCGAGTCTAGTGGACTTCAAGAAAACCTGGTGTTCGTGGGATTTCAAGCAATGCACGATCCTCCCCGGAAAGGGGTCGCAGATTCTATCGCTCTCCTCCAATCTGGGGGTGTGCAAGTTGTCATGATCACCGGCGACTCTGAGCAAACCGCTTTGTATATCGCTCGTCAACTTGGACTCAGGGTTGGCAGGGATCATGAAAGGGGCAGCGTAGATGGGAGCAGTTATTGCCTAACGGGCCAAGCGATTGACCAGATGACCAAAGCGCAGCTCAAGGAAAGGGTGGGGACGGTGAGCGTGTTTGCGAGGACGACACCAAGGCATAAGTTGGCCATAGTCGAAGCGTTTCAGAGTAGAGGGGCAGTCGTGGCTATGACCGGTGACGGAGGTGAGTTGGAGTGTATGGCTATTTTTCTCCCCGTTATAACCTCTGCTTGCAGTCAACGATGCGCCCGCGCTGAAGATGGCTGACATCGGTGTTTCGATGGGCAAGAGCGGCACGGATGTGGCCAAGGAGGCGGCAGATATGATTTTGGTGGATGACAACTTCAGCACCATTTTACCCGCTGTTGAAGAAGGTACCAAAACCAATGTAGAGGGTCTGACTTCTCACTGAGCTTTCCCCGCAGGGAAATCCATCTTCCATAACATCCAGAACTTTTTGTCGTTCCAGCTTAGTACGGCAGCGGCGGCGTTGACCTTGATCACGCTAAGCACGTTTCTTGGGCTCAGCAACCCTCTCAACGCAATGCAGATCCTTTTCATCAACATTCTAATGGACGGTACGTTCTAACTGTAGAGCATTGCCTGGCTCGTGGTTTATCGTTGGATAGGCCCACCTAGCCAGTCTCTCGGAGTAGACCCTGTGGACCCGACCGTAATGCGAAAACCCCCACGACGCAAGGACGCTCCGATCATCAGCCAGCGGTTATTATACCGTGTGGTGTTTTCAGCATCCATCATCGTGGTAGAAACGTTGTTTATCTATATCTATGCGTTGTCGGACGACAGAATGTCGCGCCGGGAGCAGACGATGGTGTGTAACTCATCGCCGAGTGTGCCTTCTGTCTTTTTTACGGAAGGGAGCTGACTTCTCTTTTGCAAGACATTTACATGTTTCGTCTTCCTCGATCTCGTTTCTGCGATTCAGAATCGCGGCCTCGGTTGCGGGATCACCCAAAACAGGATGCTCGTCTCGACAGTTTCGGTCTCGTTTATCGCACAGCTGAGCTTGATTTACGTTCCACTCATGCAGTCAATCTTCCAAACCGCTGCTTTGGACTTTGGGGACCTGTTGCTGTTGTTCATCCTCGCGGGTATTTCTTTCACTCTGCATGAGGTCAGGAGGGGTTATGAGAGGAAGCTGAATGCAGCTACCACGTCGTTGAGCGTCATGGAGGAAGAGATGGCCTGAATCTTCAATCGTTATTAGAATGTTGCAATGGGCTCTCTAACAGGGTCGGTGTATATCCCATGTTATCAGGAGCAGGATTTTGAATAAATGGTTAGTTCTGCCAGTACGTTTATACAAGTACGCGCATACAAATGGGAGGTGTAGCCATCCCAGCTCCTGGCTAAGATGGCACGAGAATGATCTTCCATGTGGATCGGAGGTCTCTATGCGGGAGCACCCGCGATGAACGGACAAAAAAGGGCACAGCAATAAAAAAGTCTAAAGGAGCTCAGGTGCTATGCGTACCAGCCTTGAGTTCCCCGCCATTGCTGGGGAACAGAGGCTGTAGCAAAACGATTCG
>Ga0307514_10002660_pt1 | contig 18144 bp, 11 predicted proteins | sample 16_EM_MG_FD_203088 | JGI IMG/M metagenome (GOLD analysis project Ga0307514, IMG submission 203088) | Populus trichocarpa ectomycorrhiza microbial communities from riparian zone in the Pacific Northwest, United States - 16_EM | ecosystem: Host-associated > Plants > Roots > Unclassified | place... | reverse complement strand
CGAGCTCACGTTAAAGCCACTTTTTTTGGACCTTGCATATCGACTTCCCTGCGTGAGCTCTTAAAAAGCGACATGGAGTCTTCTTTCCCAGTGGATGCGGTACACTCTTCACGGCCGGTGGCAAACCACCATCTACATGTCGGAATTGGTTACTCAGTAATCGCCACGCCCCTAGCACAATAACGTTATGAGTCAACAATGGCACGCCTTGCCATATTGGTGAATTGCGTACCAGCCATCTACGCCAGCCTTGCATCCACAGGGCCTTTCCAGCCACACTTCCAGATTGTGGGCCAATGTACGGGAGTCTTTGAGGGCAGGGACTGGCCTGTGAAAGAGAGAGAGGCCCCTCTGAGCAACCTGGGAGCTGCAACCCATCGCCATAGTCTAGGCTGAATGGGATTAATGACTCCTTAATAATAATAAAAATACGGGAGTCTTTACCCGTGTCGCTATTACCCTGAACTGATTGAGGGTAACCCAAAGTAACAACCCACAAGCTTTTATCTTAACAACTCATGTACGACGAAGTATGATGCTCTCACTCACTCACTACCCTAATAATGACGCTCCTCTGTCTACGCATCTGAAAGGCCCCCCAGCGGGTTTGTGAGTGATGACCACGGTGGATTCGACTTTGGCCGTTCTGGCGGATGAAGGGGAGGGACCACGAATCTCTCGCGGAGGTTCGTGGTGTATGTAGTACAGCATTGCCTCACGGTTCATGTCTAGGATGTGGGAATTACCCGTGACGCCAAAGGCACGACGAATTGGGGGGACAAACCCTGGTTTTGTCCAAATGAAGACAATTCCTATGACCCCGATATCTTTCCATAGATTCCAGGTTTTTTGAATAGTATATAGGCGACAGGATCGCAGCTCATGTATTTCCGTTATTTCAGTAAAGTATCAGCAGTGTTCAAGTTCATGCCTTTATTACAACTAATTTAATAAAACTCTCGCAACTCCATCGTCTTCTCTCCGCTACTGCCGACTACTCATAGCCATGCTCCCAGGCTAAAGCCTCTGCAGCTGCTCCATCGCCCGCACATTCCCTCCGCCGACTCTCTCCCTGTTTCCATGACTTCATGAATAGTCCTACCCATATCTTAAGTGCTAAATCCACGGTTCCAGTTTATGTCTTCCGCCCACCACGAGGTCAGTTTTTTTTTTTCCCGTGGGGGTAATAATAGCAACGGCCCCCATAAATATACGTATCTTTTTACAAAATGCTTAATTAATTACCCCAACCTACTCTTCAGATTCTCACATGTATGTAAGCCATACTATCTTTTAACAAGATAGAACTGCATGTCGTCGTAATCTTTTTGCTGAGTCGCAAAATTGGTTTTAAAAGAAAATCGTGGGTAGAAGGAATCCTGCTTATAATTCTTAGCTCCGGCATTAGGATTGCATGAATATAGGTACCCCTGGGAGTTTTTCCTTGGTGCGAAAACAGGGTGTGCGAATATGTGACGGATCGTGCCAACAAGATCTAGTATCTATGTATCTACTGGAGCGAGACTGCCATCTAGCTAGGTCTACTCTGCTATACAATGAAACGTCCCCAACTATACCCATCTAGGGATGCTACGTTAGGAAGGTTACCCTTGTTATACTAGTTTGTATCTACATAACCTTGTAGCCCTGGCCCTATACATGAAGCAGTATCGTGGGTACCTTCTTGTGGGGGTATACACCACTTGCAAAGCCCTCACCGGGCCACCTGAAACCAGGCCCTGACTTGCTGAAACCGTATGTGGATACGGCCGTGGACATCTAAGAAATCACATGGTATCTCCGCCAGGGTTTGCGAATGCAACGCTCTCCTCACAGTAGTGTAGGGAACTTGATAGCTCACGTACGTACAAGCTATATAGCTATGTATATGAGTATTAGATGGTGTTATAAATACTTAGCATCTGAAGGTTCATATTTTAGTATCTTGATATAGATTCTATTCCAAGTGTCAATCTATACATCTCTTCGCACAATAACATGATGCCCAACCAAAGCCAAAATCAAAAAACTCCAATGACCATGCCCATGCCGTTTAATAGGGAAGGAAAGGGGAGAACAATGGGCACCATTGAGAATCTAAACCATTCCCAGCACTACCGCCCCCGCCAGCGCCATAACCAACCCAATCACCGCCGACGACGCCGTCTTCCCTTCAAGCGAACCAGTCCCTTCCCCGCCCTCCGTCTCCCCTCCAATAACTACTTTCATACTCCCCTCCGCCACATCCATCCCTTTCACACATGCCATCCCCACATTCACCCCCTCCTCTCCCACTGGTATCCTCCCACCCTTCATCTTTCCGACCAACACCAGCGGTCTCACCTCATTAACTACGCTCCCCCACACCCTCTCCACATTGGCCGCATCCACAACATCCCCGTTCCCCAGTGCCACCCCCTCAGGCCTTCCCACACTCGGGTTGAAAAATTGTTGTTGGAAATCTAGTTGTCCGGATTTACCAGGTTTGATGAGGAACGGGCGGGAGATGAGGGTATTTGCGTGTGGGGCGCAGGTGGGGTCAAGGGTGAGGTTTTTGAGGCCGGAGCAGCCCGAGGTGGTGTACAGGGTACGGATTTGGGATTGGAGAAGTGGGGCGCAGGAGGGGTGGGTGAAGGCGAGGTCGCAGTTGCCATACGGGGAGAGGGTAGTGGTGGTGGTGTTTATGGTGGGGGGTTGAATCCGGGGGAGGACGGCGGTGTAGCCAAGGCGTTGGGTTTCTTCGGAGGGAAGGGGGGCGAGGAAGGAGAGTTGAAGCGCACAGAGCTCAATTTCTTCATCCCAGGGGGGAGGGGGGTTTGCAGATTTGGTGGTGTTTGTCTCGGTTTCGGTCTTGTTCTTGTCCTTGCTGGGAGAGTGAGACCCAGCTTCTCCTTTCTCATTGTCCCAGAGCCCAGGGGCATGGAGCCAGTTAATGCTTGCAAACTGGGTGTAGGGGAAGTTTGGGTCGCCGTTTGCAACAGTGCTGTTGAGTTGGACGGCAGCGAAGTTCCACGTCCAGGGGCGGAGGTGGGTTTTTGTGGAGTTTTTGGAGTTGAATGGCAGGAAGGGGGGGAAGGCGGTGGAGCCAGTGACATTGGGGTGGTTGGTAAGGAGGTTGTAGACTTTGCCCTTGGATTGGGCGGGGAGGGAGGAGTCGCAGCAGGAGGGCTCGAGGAGGGAGATGTCATTGAGGTCGAGATGGAGGGATGCGGTGAAGGGGAGGTCAGGGACGGCATCAAAACTGAGCTGATTAGAAGTGGTGAAGGGGAGGGTGGTGAGGAGGAGGAGGAAGGTCCACGTGATTGTGAGTTTAAGCGTTGAGGGAATGGTCATGATGATATAGAATAGCGTCTAGCTACTTGTGGAAAAGGAGAGAATGCAATTCCCAGAATTGAGTATTAAAATAATATAGAAGAAAACCGTCACAGACCAGCCTGCGGAGAGAAGGTAGAAGAGAAAGGGCGTCGACGACGTCGACGTCAACTACACACAACAAGAGTCCCAGATGTAGAATTGAACCGAAGGGAAAAAAGAAAGGAAAAAAGAGAGATAAGTTCAGCGGCGGCGGATGGGATGGGGATATATACCCAAGTGCCTGTTCTTGACACACAGGTCTGAGGTAAGCCTCAGAGATCCCGTGCAAGTGAAGCCAGCCAGCTTTATACCGGAACCACAACTGTACTAGGTTACAAGGCATGTACATAGATACATCTAAGTACTTACAACCTAGTTACCAGTCCAGAGCGAGCTTGTATTAAGCTATAACTATACTGTAGGAGTATACCAGGGAGTATACTCGTACTCTTTGTAGGTGATCTCGCCGGTCTATATCCGGCTTACGTAGAGCTACTATGCCTAAAATTAGCCCCTGTAGAAGCCAGCGCTAAAGACGAAACTATCGAATTGGGCATGCACGTGATGCTACTGCCAGAATAAGTAGTCGCCGCCCAATATGGACTTAGTCTGGTTTTTAGAAATGCCCCCCATTGTCCCCGCGTACACCATGATCAGAGCAATGATTCAAGAAGCCCTGTCCCTTCCCACACAAGTACGCCTTGCTTTTAGCTTCTGGTTTGGCGGCGCAACTGGTGACCCCTCTGAGGAAGCTATCTGAATAGGCAGACTTGCACGTGCGGGGGAAGGGGAGTCAACGATCTCAGCGCGTCGTTTTGTGAGAGTGGAGGAAGATCGAGGGGTGAGAGGGTGTATGTAGCCGATGACAGGGAGAGCGGGGTTAGAAGCGAGGGAGAGATGCACATGGGGGAGTAGGGGGAGGGGGAGGGTAAATAAGAGTTTTGTGTAAAGCATTTTGGGGTAGTTCTTGCAATGGGCTTTGTAATGAATGGCCTTGGTGGTTATGACCTGTTGGGAGTCCGACTTTGGTGTGATGTGGAAATCAGAGATGTTGTGCCAGCAGAAAGGTCCTACAATGGGATGAATTCCTGGGTTTCAGCCCTCCGTCCCATAAGGCTTCCATGAGGACAGTAGAGGTCTATCTGTAAAAATATGCGTCTCACTTGGCCAGTGTGAGGATAGATAATGAGTATAGGCTATGAAGGAAACAGCACACTCCCCCACAGACCCCAATATCCCCATGCTCCCCCATGCTGTGTTGCCTATACCTCAAGTATAAGTTGCCCCATCAGTTCTCTCCCGACTTCTGGTGGCATGCCTGGGTCGCACGTACGGCCAAGCCATTATACCGAGAATATATATGGGGTGGTATACAACTGCTGACTGGCGCATTCCGAAACCCGTGCCTGCTTTCCCAGGCCCTGAGGCTGATTCGTGACCTCAAACTCGAATAATTTAAGCAACAACTATCCTATGAGATAAGGTATATCTAATTGATATCCACAAGAACCCATAGAATTCGTTCCCAGGGTGTATTTGGTTATCCGCCACTTACGTACTAGTACTACGCTCATCATCTATTCACTCCTATCATATATCCTCCATACAAGGGAGGGAAAATAGACGATAATCTCCACCTATTAATTACGCATCCCATTTCCCATCCACCTACAAAAAAAAAAGGAAAGAGTAACTCACAAACAAGTATTGGAATAAAATGCGAAATAACTCAAAAGCCAGTATAAATGGAAACGAAAACGCTCGTAATCATCATATCATATCAATCATGAATGCAAGACAATAGCAGCTAAAACCCATGACTAAAGGAACACACAAATAACCCCCCAATCCAGAATTACTCCAGCCCCAGTATTACCTATTCATCCAATCAACCCATTGCTAGTTACCATAATTACCCCCTAAACAAAGTAAACTATGCTCTTCTCCCGTCTCTTTCCCTGGGTAGACCCCTCCCAACCCTCATACTCTCTGGGCTCCCCTCCGGCACCGGGCTCAACCCTCCAGGCCCTTCCCTCATCAATGCGCTCATCCTATTCGCCCCCCCAGGTGCCCTCCTTGCACTCGCTCCTGCACTGCTACTACTTTCATCCTCCGCACTAACCCCAGCTTGCGCTCGCCTTTCCCGTTCTTCTGCTCGCCGCTGTCTCTCCCGCTCGCGGTACTCTCTTTCTCGGCGGATTTCCTCCCTATCGCCGCGGGTGCTCTGGGGAAGGGTTGGTGCAGCGCCGATTGTATCTGCTCGACGTATGCGGCCTGGGCGAGGCTCAGAGGGGTCGGAGGTACTGTTGCCATTGGTTCGGGTAGATAGAGGTTGCGGTTGGTGATCCCGCTCGATGTTCGTGCTTGTTGCGCTGCGAGATAATTTCCCGGGTACGGGGTCCCGTTCTCTTTCCCTTTCCCGACTCTCGATCCCGGCCCCGGGGGCGCTTGTTGCGCTTCTAGATAGCCTCCCCGGTAATGGTGGCATAGGCGGAACCTCGGCTCTCGAAGTCATTCTGAGATTATTCTCCCCTGGCCTGACGACGCATACGTCCATTGGCACTACTACCTTCTCCTCGTCGTAGCTTTCGCCGTTCTGCATGCCAATCTGAACCACAAGTGGGAATACTACGAGTTTGACGAGGGCTCTTTCGCGCTCGAGATCGTCTTCACGAGGGGTAGTGCCACCTTCAGGCCGAACTTTCATCGTTTGCCGGGTGAATATTACCTTGGATACATTGTCCCCATTGTTGTCGTATACGGGACTCGGTGGGGCGGGGACCATGTACTGCGCTCGCTGTGTGCGCATCTCGATGGATAGTTGGACGGCAGTAGCTACGATTGCGCGTAACTCATCCACTAGCCCTGATGGGGGCTGGGTAGGCTGTGGGAGGACTCCTGAGAGTGCGCGGACGATATCCTTTACTACTGTGCCTGCCTCCTGGGTGCGTTTGTCTTGGAATGTTGGCCGCTGGGATAGCAGTGTCAGAGTAGTTGCTCGCCAGAGGTTTACTGCTGAGGGTGGTCCCGACTCGGCAAGATGTCTCTCTAGGCCATTCAACTTTTGCCGTTCCTCCGCCGTCAACCCAAAAAGATACCTCGTAAACACAGCCTCCCGGATGATCCTCATCACCACCGCTGCCAACACAATCTCTCTCTTCGCCTTATCTTTCAATAACCTCCTTACGCCCGTATCATCCAACATCACAACTTCAACCCTATCCCGAACCCATTCATCCGCAATCCTATGCAAGCTCAAACAGCTCCTCTCGCTGCCCCGGGAAAATTTCCCGCACCAACTCAGGATCGCATCTGTGAAATCCTTCCATGCAGTCGGGAAGTACTCTTCAGGCTTCAGGTTCAGATACTTGTTGACCTCCTTCTTCCCTGCTTCCTGTGCATTAGTGATCTGCTGAGCCGTCTCTGCTGCAGCAGTAAGCGCCTCCTTCTGCAGCTTCTCCACCATCAGCCTAGCATTCCCTAGCTCGCTTTTGAGTTTATCAATCTCTGCGTCCTTGTCTTGAATCGCTACCTTGATCTCCTGGCGGATAATCTTCTCCATTCCACTCTGCAAGTCTGAATACTGTTTCTGGAGATCGGAATGTTCTTTGGAAAGGTGGATGAGATGCTCCCGCTTCCGGTCGTATTTTTTGTTGATCTGAGCAATATCCTTCTTGAAAGCATCTTGGATAGTGTTATTAGTTGCGGCTAGAGAATCATTCGCTTCACTCAACCTTGTGACTTCCTTTCTGTAGAAAGCTACGCTCTCTTGGAGCTCAAGAAGTTCTCGGTCGCGTTTGGCTAGAAGCTCTTTCTGCTTTTCCAGGGAATCGTCGAGCTCGGTGACTTGGCGTTTGTATCGTTTACTTTCCTCGAAGAGTTGCGTGTTCTGGTGCCCGAGTTCGGTGTTCTCCGTGGTGAGCTTGAAAACTTGATTCTCTAGGTCCAGTAACTGTAGGCTCTGCCGCTTCCTCAAGCTCGCGGGTTTATTTATCGGTGAGCTGGCTCCGCCTTCACTATCCCCCCATGTTTCCTGTCACACATCATAAGTCAATATCCAATAAACCCAGCCAGGGGAAACTTACAAAAACCTCCCGACTCGTGGTGTCAAAAAACTTCCTTCGTTCCTCATCCTCACCCCCAAAAATCAAATGCTCACTCGCCGGTCTCGGGCTACTCCCACTCCTAAAACTCACTGCCCTCAAGCTTGGCGACCTCTTTGGGTCCACGTTATTACTCCTCCTGAGGGTATTCATCTCCTTTAACCTATAGCTATTCGTCCTCGTCAATGGATTCGGCGGTGCAATATTCCCCACACTGGCGCTCCTCTGCCTTGGGAATACTCCGGGCGGGAGGATTAACCGATTGAGTAGATCCTCGGTAGATACGAAGCCCCCTGTTGTGTTTGCTCGCTGGAGGGGCTTTGGTGGCGGTGGGGTAAGCCGGGGACGTTGAAGTGCAAGCTGTTCGGTTGGTGGAGCGGAGGTGCAGCGTTCGATAGTGGAGCCAACTTCGGAGGCGTCCTCGCGGGTTTCAGGGATTGTTGTGAGGACGGTTCCGGCACCTCGTAGGCTACCCACGGGACTATCTGCTCTGGGAGGTAGGGTGTTGTGAGCGACGGGGAAGGCCTGGATCGTAGTTTGCTCCGTGGATGGTTTAAGGCTTGCGGAGAAGTACTCGCCGGCAGTATGCTTCTGAGTAGCGTCTGTATGGGGGGATGGTGTACGCTCTGGACTGGCAGGAACTGGCGGGAGTGCCTTGTTGAGATTAGGTTGTTCCCCGGTATTGCTTGGTGGAGGGGTAGGCGAATTCCAGATGTTAAACTCGACAGAGCCAAAGTCGACGTATGTTTGCTGGGTAGTAGCTGGTGATGGACTGCGTGGGTTTAATATTGGCTCTGGTGATTTTTTTTGTGCTAACACTGACCATCAGCCTTCACCCATAATACCCACCCTAAAACTTAGATGCTCACATTTTATATGTTCGTCCTCGTACGGTCCAAAAATAGAACGAACTGATGAAATTTTCGAAACAGTAGAAATCTTCTCTTCCACACTATCCTCTTCCTCACTATCCTCCTCTTCTTCACTCTCACTCTCGTCCGTTTCCCCCTCACTATCACTATCCTCCTCTTCAATTACCACCCTCCTCTGTTTAACCCTTCCCGAGCCTGCCTGACTAATTCCCCCCAAAGAACGGCTTAAAAAATCCCCAAGCTCCTGTTCCTCCCGCGGTGCTGGATCCTGAGCTTCCTTGACTTGGCTGACTTGGCTGACTTGGCTGACTTGGTTGACTTGCTGGAGTGTTGTGTGCGGCGGTAGAATCTGTGGGCTAATGGTTTCGGAAGTTAGTCCAGTCCCGAATCCGTCGACACTGCTCCCAGCATCGACTTCGTGGAGGAGGATTTGGTTAAAGACCTGTTGCTGTGGCTTGTTCTGGCCTAGAGCTCGTGCGCGCTCTTGGATCCTAGATAGAGAAGAGACTGCACGGAGAGTGGGGGAGTTGTTGACCGCGGTTGTTTCTGCTTCGAGTGGAAGTGCTGTCACAGGCCATAGATTAGCACGGGGCAAAGCCGTGGGGAGTTGGGAAACTTACTTGACCTCCTCCCTTCCGCCTCAATTCCCTTCAAGAGAGTATCAAAGCTGGTGTTCGCTCTCCTGACTCCCTGTTCTGGTGTCGTTGGAGTTTTTTTGTCACTATATATACCAGCACGTCAGCTCACACTTTCGCACTCCACAGATGATAGCAGAATCAAGACCTCGCTGATTTCTTCTCAGTGTCCTCAAAGAACGGTGTCCCAACGTCAAGCTTCACTCCGCCCTCAGCCGTATTACCACTCTGCTCCAGGCTATTAAATCCCTCACTCGGTACCTGCGGTGGTAACTCAATTGATTCCGGTTTCTTCTCTGCTGCCTGTTCCGCGTCCTGACTCGCCTGCTGCAAATTATTCAAACTCGCCCTTTTCAAAGCCCTCTCCTTCCTCCGCTGACTCCCACTCTTCTTCTTCTTCTTTTTACTTCCACTCCTCTGAATTTTCGGTTCCCCTCCCGACCCCGCGTCGTCACCAACAATAAACGAGTCCTCACTCGGAGTCGGGCTGTTTGGGCGGGTATTGTTTACCGACGAAATAGCAGCTTCGGCGGCTTCTTCCCCAGCAGCTTCGAGTTCCTCGGCGAGGGAGGGTCGTCGGGATTTAGATTTCTTCTTCTTGGACCCGCTGCGGGAGAGAGTAGTGTCTTCACCGGTAGCGTCAATTGGCGCAAGCGGTGCTGGCGGGAGATTGGTGAGCGGTTCGTCTTCGGGGATGGGCGGAAGTTCCGTGGGGGCGTCGGCAATGTATGACTCGGGCTCGTCGACGAGTTGGTCAGCGGGATCTTGCTCGTCGTGCGCAATTGCCTCTGTCTCTGCTTTTTCCGTTTCGTTTCGCTCCTGCGTCACCAGAGGCTCAATAGCGCGATCCTGGGTTGCACTGGTGTCAATGTCTCGCCCCGCGCTAACGACGGCCTGTCCAGCGGGATCGGTATTGATATTCTCGTCCGCGCCCTTACCCGCGCTGTTCCTTCCCTTCGACTTTTTCTTCTTTAGCTTGGCACCCTCTTGATCGTCTACAGGGGCGTCTACTTCTGCATCGGGTGCACCCGGAGAAGCTGCTTCACCCTCAAGCTTCTGCTGCGCGGCGGCGGGTTCGTCTTTGTCAGCCGCTTCCGCTTCAGACGATGGAGCAATGGAGCTTCCGTCGAGGATGGTGGGATGAAGGGATATGGTGGTTCCCTCAGCTGCAGCTGATGACTTGTCAATGTGCGAGTCTGCTGCTGCAGGAGGAGGGGCTGGTGCATGAGCGACAGGGTTTTCAATTGGTGCGGCTAAATATTGCAACAATACAGGGCCTATCGTCAGCTCGTGTTGCAACACAAATCAACCAATAGTGCGCTATATGTGCGACATGCGACATGGGTGGTTTCACTCACCTGACATTGTTTGTTTATCACTGGCAGCCAAGATGCTTGCCTCAGACCCCTGCCTGTTCCTGTCCTGGAGGCTAGTAACCGATCGGCGCCTCTCGCGCTCCCAAGCTCCCTCCCCCTCGTGTCGCCGCCTCCCCGCCGCGGCCGCGGTAGGCTCAGTAACCAGGGCAGCATCTTCTGGTACTGGGGCGGGAATAACCTCCTCTCCCAGCATCGGCAGCAGCTGTGGCGCTGGGGTAGGAGACGCCGAGGGAACCTCCATAACCGTCGAAAGCGGCCTAAATATATACCCCCCTTCAATCTGCGTATTGTCCACAGGTGACTGTCCCTCCAGCGACCCCACAGACGAGGATAACCCCTCTGGTGTAGCACTTGCCGGCGGGGAGCTTGAGGCCCAAGTACCTTGTTGTGTGAAATCCACCACTGGCATGACCAGAGACTCTCTCATCCCCCCAGGCGTAGACGGCGTAGTTGAGTAATTTTGAGGGCTATCAACCATCTCCCCCTCCGTGCGTTCCACATTAGTAGTCCCCGTAGTCACACCATCAACCCCATCAAACGAGACTCTGCTCTTACTTCTGTCATCCATACTCCCCTCATCCGTTGTATACCCATGCTCCCCGCTACTCACGACCTCCTCTCCCGCACTTGCACTACCCTTCCCTTCCTTCTTATCCTTCTTATCCTTTCCAAACGAAAATCCCCTCTTCATTCCAAAGAGACCCTGTACCCACTAGTTAGCTCCAATTACCATATACAGAAGCCAAACTCGTGAAACACGCACCTTCTTCTTCCCACCCTTGTCCTTGTCCTTCTCCTTCCTCTCCTTGCTCTTGTCCTTATCAAATCCCCACGTTTTGGCCTTAAACAACTGCAAACTAATCGTGGACCCTGAGGGCGAAGTATCACTGGAATGCCCAAGTGTTGGCGTGCTCGCAGACATCCCCGCTCCTCCCGGAGTAGCAGGAACTGGCCTCGTATCATCCACCGAGTCCCTAAAACTTGAACTGGTAAGCGATGTCTGTGAGGGAGTCCTAAAGCCAAATCTGTGCGATGAAGGCGAAGACTGCGCTTTTGTTTGCGCGGCTGCAGCAGCTTCCTCGGGATCAGGGTCGACGAGACGAATAGTCTGACTTGGTCTCAGTGGAATTCGACTCTCGTAATTCGGGATATCATCCGTAGATGCTGGGTAATGCTTCATAGGTAACTCCCCCTTTGGCACAGGAGGCTCCGTCATCGTCCTACTCAATCTCGGAAGCTGCGAGAACGACGGGATCCTCGATGGCGTACGACCAGATGCTGGGCTCGCTTCGGCTGGTGGTTCTACTGGGGAGGCTTGTCCTGAGGAAGAATAGTCCATACTCTGCCTTCCTGATTCTCCTGAAACTGGCAGTCTAGCTGATGATGGTGTTGGAATCAATGACGGCATTGACTGGGAGTATCTCGATGGTAGGGTGTTAGGATCCTTAATCTTCTTGTCTGCCTTCACCCACAGACTCAACTCATCCGAGATCCTTGCAAGCCCAGGTATATTGCTCTTCCTTGAGAAGCGTGGGAGTCTGGTGTCGGCGGTAGTTGGCGATGGCGGAGTGGTCCTAGATGTTCCTGCCGTTGGAGTTGGGTCGGTAGGTGAGGTTTCGCTTGATTGACCTCCGGCACCGCTACGGGGCTTAATCTTAATCGCCCTGCTCATCAGACCACGGAGTCTATTTTTTGGTTTCTCCTGTTGTGACTTGCCCGCCTCCTCCACAACATCTGAGATCAGAACGTTCCCCATGGTATGAATCTCCTCTGGTGCTGTCTCGGGATGGCTGATGTCCACATTCACCGTCACCTGGTTTCCTGGGCCCATGCCCAAACTGATCTCCACTTCACTCTGCTCCTTCAATTCCACCTCCACTGTAGGCTCACCTTCAACCTCTACCACTGTGGATTCCTTACCCTCCTGCCTAGACTCCAATTTCTCCTTCTCCTCTGCTGGCTTCTCCTTCACAACCTCACCCGCAGCCTCATTCGCCAAATCCCTCTCACTCTGCTCTTTCTTATCCACCACAGTGCTCTCCTCTTCCTTAATCTCCGGCGCCGGACCCTCCCCAAACATCTCCGTCAATGACTTCCTGTTCTTTTTCTTCTTCCTCCTCCTCCTCGTCGATGCCGTACTCCTAATAGAATCCATACTCCTCATACTCTCCAACCCCCTTACAGTATCCTCTGATGGCATTGGTCCCTCACTCGTAATCTCAGTCTGTACTTCCGAAATAACGGATCCGTCGACCACTGATGGCTCAGGCTCAGGGTCAAATTCAGTCTGGACCCACCAATGTCAGCTACAATTCATCTTCAAAGCCCACAGCTTTTAGCTGCAAGGGTAAAGTACTAACCGCGTAAACCTTCCCAGTAAATATATCATAATACTCATATTCCTCCTCGCTTTCCTCCATGATCGTATCCAAAATCACCCCTGATGCCAAAGCCTGCGCCATCATTGCTCGAGCCTCTTCCTCTTCTGGGTCCTCAGGCTCCTCATCATCTCCACTTTCCATAGATTGCATTTTCGCGGCTCCATGCATCTCCTCTTGCCCCTCCGATACCTCAGTCGGCTCTTCTGGTTTCACCTGCTCTTCCACCACAGGAACGACATCATCCCTCATCTCACCCTGAACATCCCTCCACGCTATCCTAGGTGGAGCCACAGGAGTATCTGGTAAGGGTACCTGGGACGCTACTTGCTGTGTCTTCTCCAACGCACTTGCTTGTTCTGCCGACTCAGAAGCCAAATCTCTCGCAACAGCCCCTTGTTGCTGTTCTTTACCCGGTGGTGGGATTGGAATCTCTGTCAGAGCTTGTGCCGCTTTTCCTGCTGCCCTCTCGCCAGCTTCAACCACCTTCTTCCTCATTCCAGCAAAGTAATCCGACCATGATTCTGATGCGTCTGCGCCCCTCGGTGTGCCAAGCTTGGCTTCTGGTGAGAGTGGGGACACTGGTGCAGTGGTGGTCATAGCAGTAGCAGTAGCAATGGTAGATTGTTGTTGGTTGTCAGACAGGAGTTGACTGAGAGTAAGCCCTGATTCATTATACTCAGCTGTAGAGGTCTCGACTGCTTCCTGTTTCTGCGAGGTTAATGGCACCCAAGTGGCCTGATCCCCTTCATGATCCTCGTGATCCTCCAGAATTGGCTCTTCCACTGGCACAAACGACATCCTCCTGGAAATTGGCTCCGCCTCCGGTGTCTTCATTCCGTCCTCATCCTCTCCATCTGCACCCTCACCGTCATTTAAATCCCCACCAACTCTACTCTTATCCCCCGGGGACTGTGGCGCTTTATCAAACAACCCAATCGCCGGGCCCCTAAAGTACTTGCCCAACTTCCTTCCCCAGCTGTTCGCATCCGCAGGGATATTTCTTGGTATATTTCCAAAATCAAACTGTGATGACGACCTGCTCATTGTACTAGCTGCAGATGTTGTTTGAGACACTGCTGTTGTTGATGGCCGCACACCGTCAATCTCATCGTCGATATCTACTGGAGGTGGGGAAGGTAGGGACAGTGGTGGTGGGCTTCGCGAGGCTGGAGGTACGGATTGCTTCGGTGGGGTAGTCGTAGGTGTCATGCTCTTAGATGGTTCAGGAGAAATCGTCGACGCCCTTGCAGGCGGTGCGAAGGATGGCAGGGGAGACATCGCCGCAGCAGTAGTAGACAATTCTGGGGATGACGACTTCCTCCCTGGACCCCAGGTAGTAGCCCGCTTCAACGCACCTTCAGATGGACGAATAGGAATTGGGGGTTGATCAAACAACGCTCTTCTCACAGTCAAATCATGAGTCGGACTGGTACTCCTCGTCCTCGCCCCCTGCGGCAGTGGAAATATCTCCCTTGCATCAGGTTTATCAAACATTTTGACCTTCTCCTCAAACGCACTCTTTGGTCTATTCTCAAGAGCATCAACTGCCTCCTCCCTCGTAAGCAATGAGCCCAATGCAAGTGGTGCTTCTCGCTCCTGCTTCCTTCTCAAACGGCGCTCTTTCCTCGCGTCGGGAATCTCACTATCATCCGCGCTTATATTAAGAGTCTCGGAGGAATCATACATCGAGGATCGCTGTAACTGGTGTTCGCGGCCAAAGGTGGAGTCAAATGTACCCCTTCGCCTACGCAGCGACCTGCTGGGATCTTCCCATGAATGGGAGGCTGAGTAACCAAGTGTGGAAGGCTGAGAGAGGCTAAGTCGAGAGGCAAGATCATCTCCAAGGCCACTATCACCACCCCAGGTGCTCTCAGGGGCCAGTGGGTGGCTTGTAGCAGCGCTCTTTTGGCCGCGACGAGATGACATATAGCTGTCTAGAGCAATAGTGGATGGAGTGGGAGTGAGGTCACTTGGAGTCACTTGGCCAGAACCTAACGCTTCCTCATTCACCTCGGGGATATCTGCAATGGAGCCTCGCCTGGACACACTCTGAGAACTCGTAATAGGTTCATCCCATTTGTATGATTGTACGTGCCCGTCGGTGGCGGTATAGTCTAGTGCCGCAGTGCTAGCCATTGTCGAGTCGCTAGGGTACGAAATCAACCTCTGTCTCCTAACCTCCGCATTCCGTCGCTGCTGCTCCTGCTCCTGTTGTTGCTGCTGCTGCGTGATGAGAGTACTCTTCTTCTGCCACCTACTAAGTGCGGGGAACTCATCCACCGCATCTCTATAGGTGCTACCCCTAGTGGGTGTCTCTTGTGTGGGTGCCAGTGCAGTCCAGTCTTGGATAGGAGAGCTTCGTCGCTGCTTAACAGCTGGAATCACACCACCTTGTTCTTCATCTGCAATCTCCTCCATGGATGGTTGATAGGCTAGGCCTCGGTGAACAGAGTGGCCAAGGACGAGGTCGGAATCGAAACCAGAGAACTCAGCTGCGGCGGTAGCGCAGGCGATGAATTCGTAGTCTTCCTCCACAGCTTGTGCTCGCTCTTCGAGAATGTAAGGCTGCTGCTCCCTCTCATGCTCTTCTTCCACTACCTGCTCTGGTTTGTCTTGTAGAACGGTTGGTACTAGTGGAAGCTCACCACCCTTTGCCTCGTTCTCGTAGTCCTCGTGGTGCTCTTCCTCCACCTGCTGTGCCTCTGGCCCCACCTTCGGCTCTACCGCGATCGTGGGCAACTGCGCCTCGGGGCCCGAATTCACCAATTCTGATGGGGAAATGTTACCCGATATCCCTGCATATCTCTGCTTCGATGTCTCCGCACCGCTACCCTCCGGCTCCGCCTCACCAACAACCTCCCATGAGTTTGATCTTTGACCGGGAAGTGGTCTAGCGGCAACTTCGGTCAATGACAAATCTGGCTGGATCTCCCACTCCCGAGAAAATGTAAGGCCACCTTCTGGTGGTGTCTGGAACTCCGCTTCTGTTCCTATATCGGTCATGATTGCTAGTGAGGGAATGGCGGTATCCGTGACGGCCCTGGGATCCTGAGAGCTGGTAGGTTTTGTGGATGGTGGTTCCTTAGTTAGAGGAGGCTCTGATGGCTCAGTCGACCTGCCAATCCCCTTTTCTCCAATATCACCAACATCAATGGCTCTGAGGGCAGGACTGACGACCTCGGTCCAGCCGTCGTCACAGGATATGGCCTGTTCATCTCCTGGGGGCTGTGGCAATGGGATTGCGCTTAACTCTGCTTGCACCGAGGAGCTAGTGGGTTCGGCGGGGGCGGTAGTTGAGATGATAGAAGTGGCGGCTTGGGGGGTCGTACCAATATCAACGGGAGTCTCGCGCTGATTCAGGATAATGTTAGCCTGTGAGATCTGCATTGGAAATGAAAGAGAGCATACCTCAGCAGTAACTTCAGGAACTTCCACTGGGATATGTACAGGAGTAGGTGCAATGTTGATAGGTGTAGCAGATGCAGCATGAATATCAACAGAGCGGTCTGTAGATGATATTGATTCCTGCTCTGGAGCATTGATAGGAGTGACTTTCTCGCCGGATTGCACAGTAGCTGGGGCCTCTGCTTCCATCGCCTTCTCCGCTGGCGTCTCTCCACTAGACAATCCCGATGCCGACTGCCCCAGCACAAACCCAAAGTAATCATATCCTTCCTCTGGTACCTCCAAAGTCGGAGTCTTCGCACTATCACCAGCTCTGCTCTGCGGTCTACTCTGCGGCTTACCATCCACGAACCCTGTTCCCTCCACAAACACTCTTGATGGGCCCCTTATTGCGCCCATGGCAGGCGTAGGCACAGTCTCAATCAACCGGGGGATCGGCCACGGTGCGATCCAAGGCCCAGTAGCCTTCGGAGCTTCATCAATCTTAATCTTGGGTAGCACATCAGGATGTTCATCGTCGGACATATCTATAATACCATCTGGGCCATCAAGGAGATCCGCAAGATTTGGTGGTGGTGGTGGAGTATCTTCTTCTGCATCAGAGTCATTATCAACGAGATCAGCCCAGTTGTCGGGTTTAGGATGTGCAGCGATCTCGTCCAGCCCGAAAGTTTGCCGCACGTTCTCGATTTCCTTGCGGCGCTCCTCCCCACGGATACGTTCTCGTTCTTGACTTCGTTGACGGGCTTCGGCACGGAACTCAGAAGATGCTTCCCGTTCTTGACGTTGATGGGATCGCGCGCGGCGGCGTTCTTGTTGCTGCTCCTGCTGTTGCTCGGGAGTGAGGATGAGTTGAGGAGTAGAGAGATCGGCAGTTTGGGAGTCAGTATTGATGAGGATTGTTTCTTCCGAGCGTCCACGGGATTCCACCTCGACTGCATCCTCTGGTAGGGGCACTTCGCATGCGTCCTGGAGTAGCCGCTCCTGCTGCCGTTGGTGTAGCATAAGCTGTGCTTGGTAGGTGGCCAGCTGCTGCATTCTCTGCTTCTCCTGCATCTCCAATAACTCCTGTAGTTGCCTTTGAAGGGCCTCCTGCTTCTCCTTCTGCTCCCTCTCTGCCCGCTCCAACCGCCTCTGCTCATCTTCCGCTCTCCTTCTCTCTATCTCCTCCCATTCCCGCTGCTTGTCCTCCTTCTCCAGGCGCAATCTCTCCGCCTCCGCTTGTACTTCGGCCTCAAGTCTTGCCTCCTCTACAGCAAGCATCTCCAATGCAATGCACTCCTCTTTACGCCTACGCTCCTCTTCCTCCCGGCGATGCTCTTCAGCGAGGTGAGCCTGCTCAGCCTCCTGGGCAAGACGAGCCTGCAAGGCCGCCTGAGTTGCAGCAAGAAGCGATGCTCTATACTCTGCCATTCTGCGTTGCTGCTCAGCTTGTATTTCTCGCTCGCGCTGCTGTTCTCGTAGATGTTCCTCCTGAATTCGTTGGTGTTCCTCCTCACGCAGCCTCTCTTCCTCAATGCGTCTTGCCTCTTCAGCAGCCCTCTCCGACTCAATTTCGGTAAGCCTCTTCTCCTCCATAGCCCTCCTCTCCTCTGCCATCCTCCGCTCCGCAGCCCTCGCCTCTTCTGCAAGCCGGGCTTCCTGTTCATTGAGCGCTTGAATCTCCTCAACTCTCCTCGCCTCTCTCTCTGCATCCCTCCTCTCTTGCTCCCTCCTCTCCATCTCGACCCTTGCCCTCTCCATTCTTACAGCTTTCATCCTCTCCTCCTCTTCCCTCCTCGCTCTCTCTTGTGCAATAGCATACTCCCTCTCCAGCCTTTCCTGTTCTAACCTCCTAGCTTCCTCCACAATTCGGGCTTCCTCCACAATTCGGGCTTCCTCCTTTAGTCGTGCTTCCTCCTTTAGTCGTGCTTCCTCCTTTAGTCGTGCTTCCTCCTTTAGTCGTGCTTCCTCCTTTAGTCGTGCTTCCTCCTTTAGTCGTGCTTCCTCCTTTAGTCGTGCTTCCTCCTTTAGTCGTG
>Ga0307514_10002659_pt1 | contig 18151 bp, 16 predicted proteins | sample 16_EM_MG_FD_203088 | JGI IMG/M metagenome (GOLD analysis project Ga0307514, IMG submission 203088) | Populus trichocarpa ectomycorrhiza microbial communities from riparian zone in the Pacific Northwest, United States - 16_EM | ecosystem: Host-associated > Plants > Roots > Unclassified | place... | reverse complement strand
CGTCCTGAGCTCCGGACTGTGCTGAGCCCCGGACTGTCCTGGGCCCCGAACCGTCGTGAGTCCCAGACTGTGCTGAGCTCCGGACCGTCGTGAGCCCCGAACCGTCCTGAGCCCCGGATCGTCCTGAATCCCGGAGGAACCATGTCCCTGCCCGTCATCGCGATCGCCGGACTCGGTATCGAGTCCTCGACCTTCTCCCCGGCCCGCACCGAGGCCCCCGCCTTCCACCCGCGGCGCGGCGCGGACGTCCTCACCCGCTACCCCTTCCTCGCCCCCGGGCAGCCCCTGCGGGAGTCCGCCGACTGGCGCGGTGCCCTTGTCGGCAAGGCCCTGCCCGGTGGCACGGTGACGGCGTCCGCGTATGCCGAACTGGCCGCCGATCTCCTCAACCGGCTCGGCGAGTTGGGCCCGATCGACGGCCTCTGGTACGACATCCACGGCGCGATGACCGTCGAGGACCTGGACGACGCCGAGGCCGAACTCCTGCACCGCATCCGTGAAGTGGTCGGCCCTGACGTCCTCGTGTCGACCTCCATGGACCTGCACGGCAACGTCTCCCGTGAACTCGTCCACCGCAGCGACCTGATCACCTGCTACCGGATGGCCCCGCACGAGGACGCCATGGAGACCAAGGAGCGGGCCGCACGCAACCTGGTCGAGCTTCTGGCGAGCGGGGCCCCCCGTCCGGCCAAGGCGTGGGTGCCGGTGCCGGTGCTGCTGGCCGGCGAGCAGACCTCGACCCGGATCGAACCCGCCCGGAGCGTGTACGCGGCCGTCGAGGAGGTGGCGGCGGCCGAGGGCGTGACGGACGCGGCGATCTGGGTCGGCTACGCCTGGGCGGACGAACCGCGCAACCGGGCCGCGGTGGTCGTCACCGGCCCGTCGACGGCCGCCGTCACCGCCGGCGCCGAGCGGCTGGCGCACGACTTCTGGGCGGCGCGGCACGACTTCGCGTTCGTCGCCCCCACCGGCACCCTGGACGAGTGTCTCGACGCGGCGCTGGCTTCCCCCGCCCGCCCGTACTTCATCAGCGACACCGGGGACAACCCGACCGCGGGCGGCGCCGGGGACGTCACCTGGGGCCTGCGACAGGTCCTGGACCGCCCGGAGTTCAAGGACCCGTCCGGCCCCGTCGTCATCTACGCCTCGCTGCCCGGACCGGCGGCAGTCGAGACCGCCGCGCGAGCCGGAGTGGGCGCGAGCGTCACCGTCACCGCGGGCGCCGAGGTCGACGACCGGCACGCGGGCCCGCTCACCCTGACCGGCGTGGTCCACGCGGTCCGGCACGGCGACCGGGACGCGGAGACCGAGGTCGTGCTGCGGGTGGGGAGCGTGCATGTGATCCTCACCCGGCTGCGCAAGCCGTACCACCACGAACACGATTTCACCGACCTGGAGTTGGAACCCCGGGCGGCGGACCTCGTGCTCGTCAAGATCGGCTATCTGGAGCCGGAGCTGTTCGCCATGGCCGCCGACTGGAAGATGGCGCTCACCCCGGGCGGCGTCGACCAGGACCTGACCCGCCTCGGCCACCACCGCGTCCGCCGGCCCCTGTTCCCCTTCGATCCGGAGATGTCCGACCCGGACCTCGGCGCCCGGCTGATCGCGCCCTTCGACGAACCCCTCAGTGGACCGGAGGAGTGAGCTGCCCGGAACTGTCGCCCTCGTCCGCCTCGGCTATCACCCTGTCCATCAGGGCGACCAGCACGTCCCGGGCAGAGGCGCGCTCACGCGCGTCGCACAGCAGCACCGGGACGTGCTCGGGCAGCGCCAGCGCCTCCCGGATGTCCTCGGCCGGGTACGGATGCCGGCCGTGGAAGCCGTTGACGCCGACGACGAACGGGATGCCCCGCCGCTCGAAGAAGTCGACCGCGGCGAAACTCGACTCCGGCCTGCGGACGTCGATGAGCACCACCGCGCCCAGCGCGCCCACGGCCAGGTCGTTCCACATGAACCAGAACCGCTGCTGGCCGGGCGTACCGAAGAGATAGAGCACCAGCTCTTCGCTGATGGTGATCCGGCCGAAGTCCAGGGCCACGGTGGTGGCACGTTTCTCCTCGATGCCGTGGAGGTCGTCGATGCCGAGGCCGGCGGAGGTCAGCGACTCCTCGGTGCGTAGCGGCGCGATCTCGCTGACCGACCCCACCATGGTGGTCTTGCCGACGCCGAAGCCCCCGGCGATCAGGATCTTGACGGTGTCGGGTGCCGCGGGGGAGGCGGCGTCAGAGCCGGCCAAGGCCGTCCCTCACTTTCTGCAGCAGGTCCAGGCGGGGGGTGCGGGGCGAGACGGGATGCGGCGGGTGGGCGGTGATGAGGCCGGCCTCCAGCAGGTCGCAGAGCATGATGACGATCACGCTCACCGGCAGGTCCAACAGGGCCGCGAGTTCCGCCACGGCCACCGGCCGTACGCACCGGCGCAGGATCCGCGTCTGCTCGGGCTGCGGCCGAGGCGCCCGGTCCGGCGGCGGATCCACCACGGTCACCGTCGTGATGAGGGTGAAGTCGGCGCGGCTCGGCAGGGTCCGGCCGCCGGTCAGCGCGAAGGGCCGCACCAGCCGGCCCGCCGCGTCGCTTCCGCTCACTTCACTCGTCACCTGTCACCTGTCACCTGTCACGTGTCACCTGTCGCTCGTCACTCGCCGGCGGCGGCCGGGGGCCCCACATGGGCCCGCGGTGCCGCGCTGAGATGCTCGCCGATCTTCTTCACCAGCATGTTCATCTGGTACGCCACCACGCCGACGTCCGCGCCCGGACCGGTCAGCACGACCAGATGGGCGCCGGGGCCGGCGGAGGTCAGGATCAGGAAGCTGTTGGCCATCTCGATGAGTGCCTGGCGCACCGGGCCGCCGCGGAAGTCCATGCTGACGCCCTTGCTGAGGCTCATCAGACCGGAGGCGGTCGCGGCCAGCCGCTCGGCGTCGTCGCGCACGAACCCGGTGGACCTGCTGACGACCAGTCCGTCCTCGGAGAGCACCACGGCGTGGTTCACGTCGGCGACCCGGTCCACGAGACCGGTGAGCAACTGGTCCAACTGGGTGTCCGTGGCGGGGGTGGGGCGTGTCATGTCGGTGTCCTTCATCAGCGGTCGGTCTGGGGGGTCGGGTCGACGGCGGCGTCCGCGGAGGGAACGTGCGCGGCGGGGGTGCTCGTCGGGGGAGGGTCCTTTCGGTCGTGCGGTGCGGGTGCGTTCCGGAGCGGTGCGGGCGCGTTCTGGTGCGGCGCGGGTCCGTCCTGGGCCGGTGCGGGGTGCTCCTGGTCCGGTGCCGGCGCCGGTGCCGGTGCCGGTGCGTCCGTGTCCTGGGCGGGTTCGCGCTCGTCGTCGCCCGGACGGTCCCTGTCCTCGCCCGGCCCTCCTTTTCCCTCCTCCGGCTCGAACTCGTCGCGGGCCCGGAGCGTTCCGGCCTGGAAGCAGCCGAGCGAGGAGGCGGCGTGCTCCGCGGTGAACTCGCCGGAGTCGGCCGCGTCCGCCGCGTCGGCCGGGGTGGCCTCCTCCCGGAGTTCGGCGACCAGGCTGGTCTGCGGTACCCGACGCGGCAGCGGCGTGAGCCCGTCGGAGCGGGGGAGAGGAGCGGCGGCGGTGGCGGTGGCGGTGGCGGTGGCGGGGGCCGTGCGCGCGGCGAGGAGAGGCCGGGCGGCACCGCGCGGCGGCACCGGGTCCTTGTCGGCTCCCGGGGCGCTCGCGGGCCCGGGACCGTGTACGGCCTTCTGGCCCGCCCCGGCCCGCGCGTCCGCCCTACCCGACAGGTCCCCGGCCTCCGTCGTACCGCGTGCCCGCGGGGTGCCCCGTACGTCGGGAGCGTCGGCGGCGGCGGCCTCAGGCACCACGACGTCGTGCGGGATCAGCACGATCGCCGTGGTGCCGCCGTACGGCGAGGAGCGCAGCGTGACGGCGATGCCGTGCCGCCTGGCGAGCCGGGAGATCACGAACATGCCGAGCCGCAGGTCGTCGGCGAGCGCCACCACGTCGAACTGCGGCGGATCGGCCAACTGGGCGTTGAGCGAGGCGTAGTCCTCCTCCGACATACCAAGGCCCCGGTCCTCGACCTCGACGGCCAGTCCCTTGGCCACCATCGCGGCCCGCACCCCGACCCGGCTCGGCGCGGGGGAGTACGCGGTGGCGTTGTCGATGAGTTCGGCCAGCAGATGGATCACGTCCGCCACCGCGGGCGGGGCCACACACACCTCCTCGTCGGCATGCACCTCCACCCGCTGGTACTGGGCGACCTCGCCGACGGCGCTGCGCAGGATGTCGATCAGCGCGACCGGTTCGGTCCAGCTGCGTCGCGGCTGCTCGCCGCTGATGATGACGAGGTTCTCCTCGTAGCGGCGCAACTGGCTCGCCGTGGAGTCCAGTTCGTACAGGCCCCTGAGTACGTCGGGGTCCTGGTGCTCGCGCTCCAGCGCGTCGAGTTGGCTGAGCTGGAGGTTGACCAGGTTCTGGCTCTGCCGGGCGATGCCGAGGATCACCTTCTGGAAACCGCGCCGGGTGTCGGCGAGTTCCACGGTGGTCACCACGGCGGTGCGCTGGGCGGTGTTGAACGCCTGTGCCACCTGGCCGAGTTCGTCCGAGCCGTAGTCCAGCGGGGGAGCCGCCAGGTCCACGTCGACCTTCTCGCCCCGGTCCAGCCGCCGGACCACGTCGGGCAGCCGCTCCTCGGCCAGACCGAGGGTGGCCTCCCTGAGGCCCCGCAGCCGACGGGACAGGGAGCGGGTGATCCGCCAGGACATGGCCGCGCACAGCAGCAGCGCGACGAGTCCGCCCGTGCTCAGCGAGGCGGCGGTCAGCAGCAGTCCGTCGGCCTTGTCGGCGCTCTGGGTGAGGAGCGCGGCGGTCTGCTGCCGGATCAGGTCGGCGTACCGGGCGGAGACCTTCTTCAGTGCCGCGGCCCACCGCTCGCGCAGGTCGGGCAGGGCACGGCGGGCTCCGTCGGACGCCCGGGCATCCATCACCTGGTCCTCGACGGACTGCAGCGTCTGCCACTCCGGGCTCTGCAGGATGCGCTCGGTCTGCGTCTTCGCGTCGCCGCGCAGCGAGGGCACGATCTGGTCCTGGACTATCCAGCGGCGGGTGCTGACCATCTGGCCGAACGTGGTCCACGCCTTCTCGTCGAGATGCCCGGACGGCCAGGCGAGGGTGAGCCGCGCGTCCTCCTGGGAGACCAGCTCCGATCCATGCTCCAGCGCGACCAGCGGACCGGCCTGCGAGGTGAGGTCGCCGTCGTCGACCTGGGAGAGCTCCTGGAAGGCGTGGATCTGGTCGTCGATGATCGAGGTGTACTGGTCCAGCGCCTGCTCGGCGGTGATGTCGGCGGGGTCGTCCACCTGACTCCGGTAGTACTCCAGGCTGCCCACGGATCCGACGACCGAGTAGAGGCGGTCCGCGATCCGGGCGGGGGCCTTCCGGATGGCCTCGGACCGGCCGACCAGCTTCGCGACCGCCTTGTCCGTCTCCTCGCGCCCCTGGTCCAGAGCGGCCCGGGAGCCGGGCTCCTTGGCCAGCCAGGCGGCCGACAGACCACGTTCCCGCTGCAGCGCCAACGTGGCCTCGGTACCCATCGCGCCGGTCGAGCGGCTCAGTTCCGTCTGCGAGCGCAGCCGCAGGCCCTCCGAGAACATCTGTGTCGTCGTCACACCCCACAGGGCGGCGAGGGTGACGCTCGGAACCAGTGCCAGGAGGATGAGGGAGAGACGTATGGAGCCGAGGCGACGACGGGAACCTGTCCGTCCAGACATGGACTTCCTTGGGCGATCAGCGGGGAGGGAGGGGAGCGGGGAGGTAGGGGAGCGGGCGGGGGGCGGAGGGTCCGGCGGTGGGGGCCGTCGGTCAGCGGGTTCTGGCCGTCAACGGGTTCCGGCGGCGGCGAAGCGGGCGACCGCGGCGACGTTCGTCCTGGTGACGAAAGCGGGCCCGGTGAGCACGGGAGCCACCCCGCCGCCGCTGAGGTTGCCGTTGGTCCGGTACAGCCACAGCGCGTCCACGGCGAGATAGCCCTGCAGATACGGCTGTTGGTCCACCGCGAACTGCACGTCCCCGTCACGCACGGCCTTGACCAGGTTCTTGTCGAGGTCGAAGGTGGCCACCTTGGCCCTGCTGCCCGACGCCTTCACCGACTCGACCGCGGTGAGCGCGAACTGGGCGCCCAGCGTGACGACTTCGTCGATGGAGGGATCCTGCCGCAGTTGGGCCGTGACGGCGGCGTTCACCGCGTTCAGGTCGGTGCCCTCGACATAGAGCATCTCGGTCTGGCCGGTGAAGGTCTTCTTCAGGCCGGCACAGCGCGCCTCCAGGGCGACGTTGCCCCGCTCGTGGATGACGCACAGGGCGTGCTTGGCCTTGACGGCGTCCAGCCTGTCGCCGACGGCCCTTCCCGCGAGGCTCTCGTCCTGGCCGAAGTACTCCAGCAGCCCCTGCGAACGCCAGGCGTCGACCCCGGAGTTCAGGCCGACCACGGGAATGCCGGCCGCCTTCGCGTCGGCGACCGGGCCCTTCATCGCCTGCGGCTTGGCGAGGGTCACCGCGATACCGTCGACCTTGTCGCCGACCGCATCGCGCACCAACTGCGCCTGCTTGGCGGGATCGGAGTCGCTCGCGTAGGTCAGGTCGATGCCGTCCTTGGCGGCCGCGGCCCGGGCGCCCTTCCGCACCAGATCCCAGAAGGAGTCCCCCTGGCCGCCGTGGGTGATCAGAACGACCTTCGTCCCGCCGCTCTGCGCACCGTCCGCGTCCGCGTCCGCGCTCGCGTCGAGCCCGGAGCCGCCGGATCCGGAGCAGGCGGCCAGGAGCAGGCAGAGCGCGGCGGCCAGGACGGCGGTGCGGACGGATCCCCGGGACGACTGAGGTGGGGGAGGAGTGTTCATGGAGCGGGCACCTCGCTGTGCGGCCGAGCAAGAGGAACTCAAAAGTACGGTCGAATCGCGCACGCGCGCTGACCGGTTGAACCGTCGTCGGCTTGGAGCCAACCGTGTGTGACCGCCGGTAGTCAAGTGATCGGCCGCTCGCACTGAGTTGTCGGTGCCGCATCGTGATGATCACCGCGGCGGCCGGGAGGCCGACGGCAGGGGCAGCGGGGTGGCGCGAACTGGAACGAGCCGTTCGCCCGGCCGCGTCACCCACCCCCTTCGCCACCCCTTCACCTCCCCAACCCCCTTCACTCCCTTCGCCCCCGCTCTACGGTTTGCGCGCCACGACCCCGTACATCGCGATGTCCTCGTCCCGGACCACCTCGGTGCCCGTGCCGTCCGGACACCACTTGTGGACCTGCGCGATGCCCGGCTCGACGAGCTCCAGTCCCGCGAAGAACTCCTCGGCCTCGGCGAAGGTGCGCAGCCGCATCGGCATGCCCCGGGCCGCGTACTCGCGGGCCACCCGGCCGACCTCGTCGGGCGCGAACTCGGCCGTGCCTATGGACATCGCGAGGTGGCTGCCGGGCGGGAGCGGGTCGAGGAGCCGGCGGACGATACCGACGGCGTCGTCCTCGTCCATCATGAAGTGCACGATCGCGATCACGGTCAGAGCGACCGGCTGCGTCAGGTCGAGCGTCGCGCGCACCGCGGGGGCGTCCAGGATGCTGCCCGGGTCGCGCATGTCCGCCTCGACGTACGCCGTCCGCCCCTGCGGAGAGCTGTTCAGCAGTTCCCGCGACAGGGCGAGGACCAGCGGGTCGTTGTCCACGTACACGACCCGTGACTCCGGGGCCACCGCCTGGGCGATCTCGTGGATGTTCGGCGAGGTGGGGATGCCGCTGCCGATGTCGAGGAACTGGCGTATCCCCGCCTCCCCGGCCAGCCGGCGCACCGCCCGGTGCATGAAGTCCCGGTTGGCCCGCATGTGGACGGGCAGCGCGGGCCACTCCCGGCACATGGCGTCACCGGCCTCCCGGTCCACCGGGTAGTGGTCCTTGCCGCCGATGATGTAGTCGTAGATCCGCGCGGAGTGCGCGGCAGAGGTGTCGATGTCTCGGTCCATGCACCTCCCATCCCATGGGTAACTCGCCTCTAATCCCGTGCGGTTGCAGTTCATCCTCACGAGCGAAGCGAAGCGAAGGCGATGAGGAACGACAACGCCGCGCCGTGGGCGGAGACGGGCCCGCCGGCGGTGGCGAACGTGAACGATGTGAATGTGCCGACGGCGACAGCGAACGTGCGGCGAGAGCGAACGTGCGGCGAGAGCGAACGTGCCGACGGCGACAGCGAACGTGCCGGCGTCGGAGCCGCCCACTGCCGCACGGTGAGGGCCTTGGGCGGGGCTGTCCATTGCCGAGTGGTGGGGCCTGCCGAATGCCGAACAACTCCGGGGCCGCTCCACGCCGCTGGCTGAGGGGCTGGCTGACGCCGGACAACTCCGGGCCGCCTGCTGCCGGATGGCTGCGGGTCCGTTCCACGCCCGGTGTCTGCGGGGCCGCACGATGCCGAACAGCCGGACACCGAACGGCTCCGCCCTACGCCGGACAACTCCGGGCCGCCCGGGCCCCGTGGGGCTCGCCGGGCGGCCCGGTCGGGTCTCAGACGGATTCGGCCGGCTGCCGTTGACCGGCCTGCCGCTGAGCCGTCTCGTCGTGAGCGGTCGGCTCGTCGGCCGTCTCCCGCTGGAGTTCCTTCGCCTCGCGTGCCGTCTTGCGGCGTTGCCGTCGGCTCACGCGCGGCGCCTGGTCGGGCAGCCAGCCGAAGGTGAGGCAGCTGCCCACCACCCCCAGCAGGAGGCCGATGAAGAAGCCGCCCAGGTTCGAGGTGAGCCAGGTGCCCAGGGACAGCAGAACGCCGGTGATCGAGTAGAAGAGGCGCTGCGAGGGATTGAAGAGGATCAGCAGCCCGAGCAGCACCATCAGGGCCGGCATGAGGTAACCGGCCAGGCCCTGCATGCCGATGTGCATGACGACCTTGAGCGACGCCTTCTCGGTGAGCAGGATCTCCCCTCCGCCCAGGGCGAGCAGCCACCCGCCCCAGAACGGACGGCCGGCCCGCCAGTTCCGGAAGTCGGAGCGCGTGTCCTGACCTGGCCGGTCCGACATCAGCAGCCCTTGGAGCTGAAGCTCAGCTTCAGACCCGGCAGCTTGAACACACCGGCGGTGGTGGCGTAGTTGGTCTGCCGCAGGTTGGCGATACGCACGGTGTCGGCCTGCTGGCTGAAGACGCCGATCGGGCCCTTCACACCCGCCTTGGTGAGGGTGCTGGCGTCGTTGCCGATCTCGATGTTGTTGAAGGAGGCGTCGCCCGACAGCTCGGTCGAGTCGGTGGTCAGGTCGCTCGCCTGGACCTTCTGCGCCCCGCTGCCGGCCTTGATGAGCAGGTTGGTGCCGCCCAGGTCGACGCTCTGGCACAGCGAGTCGAGCGTGGCGTTCTTGATGGCCGAGGTGATGACCAGCACCTGGCCACCGGTGTCGCCCGCGTTCGGGCTGCCCTCGGCCATGCTGTCGAGGCCGCCGAACTGCTCGAATCCGGTGCCGTTGAGCTCGGTCGCGGTGACTGTGAAGGGCATGCCGGAGATGGCGAACTGCACACCCAGCGCTCCCTCGGCGGTCAGGATCGCGAGCCCCGCGGCGACCGCCGCGGCCGGCACCGCCATGATCGCGGCCCGACGCGCCCGCACCCGCCCGCGTCTGGCGGAACCGTCGGGGACTTCGGACACTTCGGTTGCGGAACCGCTTTCCGGGTTCTCTGGGGTGTTACCGGCGGACGATGTGACGTCCGAGGACGAGGCCATGTGCTGCTCCCGTGGGCATAGTCAATGCAGTTGGGCTTCAGGTTCAGTTGGCACGTTGCCCTGGCGCGGACAGCGAACCCGTGCGCACGCCGCCCACAACTCCCGGTGGATGCAGAGCGCTTCGTTACGCATCAGTAGCCGTCCAGGAAGTTACCCGTGGTTACATTCGAGGGTCAAGCAAGTTGTGGAAAAAGGGTGTTGGTTATGTGCCACCTGTGATCCAACTGCTGCCCGGATGACAAAAAGGCCTCGCCGAACCACTAACTGCCCTGCGAGACCTTGACGTTGACTGAGACTCAGGTCTACAACTCTCCGTGGCTTCCCCCGAGATCCGTGGCGCCGGATCCAGCCGCTTCCCGGACGTTCTGTCCAGTACGGGCATGTCACTGCCCGAGTCAGACCCTTCACGGCACCCACACGGTCGCTTCCCCCCTGAGGCCGTGCCGGGCCGCCCTCCCACCCGGCCCGTCCGGAGGCCCTCCCCCATTGGGTCTTCGGCCGGTCACCGGTCGGCTGCCGTTGCCGGTCCGTCACGTACGGAGAAGGCGTCACGGGCCGGCAACGGCGGACCCGAACCGCGTCCCCTTCCCGGGAAGCCAACCCTCACCGCGGAAGAATCCGCCCCCCAGAAAAGAGGCACCCGCATGCGTACCCGTTCCCTCCTCGCCCTCACCGGAGCCGTGGCCGCCCTGACCCTGGCGGCCGTCCCCGCATCCGCGGCCGACACCCCGGTGCTCACCACCGGCGGGCTCGGCGGTACGCCCGTCGCCGTCGGCGACGTCCTCACCGCGCCGCTGGCCACCGGCACCACCGCGACGCTCTACTCCAGCGACACCGGCACCAGCGGCATCTCCTGCACGAAGTCGCAGTTCACCGCCACCGTCGCCGACAACCCGGCCGCGCCCGGCACGGCCACCGAGACGCTCAGCGGCCACACCTTCGACAGCAGCACGTGCAGCACCAACGTCGTCGGCGTGCTCGGCGTCACCAGCATCACGGTCAACAACCTGCCGTACACGACCGCCGTGAGCTCCGACGGCACCGTCACGGTCACCGCGCCGAGCGGTTCCTCGGTCCAGACCACGGTCGTGCTGCGCACCCTGCTCGGCAGCATCAACTGCGTCTACCAGACGCCCAGTCTGACCGGCAAGGCCGACAACGCCGACAACAGCATCACCTTCACCAAGCAGCAGTTCACCAAGACGTCCGGCTCCTCGCTGTGCTTCGCCAACGGCTACTTCACCGCGAAGTACGCCCCGGTGACGGACGGCGGCGCGCTGGTGTTCGTCAACTAACGCTGCTCCGCCCGGCGTTCAACGCCGGCGCAACCGCAGCGCCAGGGCGGCGCCCCCGGTGAGCAACAACACCGCGGCGGCGCCGCCCGCCACTGTCGGCGTGGACGGGCCGGAGTCCGAGTCGGCGGCGGAGGCCACCGGAGTGCTCTCCGGGGCGGCACCGGCCTCGGTGTGGCCGCCGGAATGCGCGGTGGTCGGTGACGGCCCGGTCGGCGTCGGGCTCTGCGGCGCGGACTTCGCGGGTTCCGCGGACTTCGTGGGCGACGGAGCGGCGCTCTCGCCGCTGTCGTCCGTGGCCGAGCCCGACCCCGCGCCGGCCTGCGCACCCGAGCTCTTCGCCGTCGGGAACACCACGTCCGAGCACGAGTAGTACGTGTCCGGCGTACTGCTGTTCTGCCAGATCGTGTACAGCACATGCCGTCCCGTCCGGTCGGACGGCAGCGTCGCCCTGAGCCGGTACGCCCCGTCCGTCAGCGTCGGGTCCGTCACCTCCGCGAACGGCTTCTCCGGAAGGTCCGACCAGGTCAGTGACTTCGCCGGGTCGTAGCCGGGCTTGGTGAGGTAGAGCTTGAACGTGCCGGTGTGCGGGATCGTCGAGGCGTATCGCATGGTCAGCGAGGCACCGGGGGTCAGGCGGGTGGACGGCCAGTCGGAGCGGGCGAGGTCGAGGCCCCGGTAGGCGGGCAGCCCGCCGCTGCACAGTTGCCCGTCGGGGACGGTCTGCCGGTCCCGACCGTTCACGTTCGCGACGCGCAGGTTGTCCCAGGCCGTGAAGGGCGACCCGTTCGCGGCGACCGCCGCCCGGCAGGCGGCGGTGCCGGTCTTCCCTCCGTCGGGTGAGCAGCCGTAGACCCGGCTCACCGGATCCGTGGGGGCGCCGTGCGCCACGGCGGGCGCCGCCGCCCACAGGCCCAGCAGCAGCGGACTCGCGGCGGTCATCGCCAGAACGGCGGTGCGATGTGCGGTCATCCGGGACATCCGGATCGTCTCCTCGGGCGGAACGGGAACGGCCCACCCCGGGACGGGAACGCTCTGCTCCCTGCGGGACGGTCTGCTCCCCTGCAGTACGGAGAACCACCTCGGCGCGTTCACCGCGACACGCCTCGCCTCTCAGGGAACGGGCCATCGTCGGTTCAGCCGTGCGCGGGGCGCGCGTCGGTCGTACGTCCCTCAGGTACGGAACGTGGAGAGGTGCTCGGCGGCCCAGTCCCGATAGGAGCGTGCCGGCCGGCCCAGTAGGTCGGCGACCGTCGGCTCCACCTGCCCCTTGGTCCCCGCCCGACCCCGCGTGGCACTCTCCACCAGAGCCCGCGCCACCGGCTCGGGATAACGGCGCAGCAACCCTCGCATGACCTGATCCTCCGTCAACTCGACGAATGCCAGGGAGCGTCGGAGCAGCTCCGAGAGAATCTCCGTCTGCCGTACCGGACTCACCGCCTCGGGCCCGGTGAGCGCGTGCGCTCGCCCGGCATGCTCCGCCACGTCGGTCAGCGCCCGCACCGCCACCTCCGCGATGTCCCGTGGATCGATGGCCGCGATCGCCGTGTCGCCGTGCGGGGCGCGCACCACGCCGTCCTCCTGGATCGAGCGTGCCCAGCCCAGGGTGTTCGACATGAACGCCCGCGGCCGCAACAGGGTCCAGGTGAGGCCGGAGGCGCGCAGCAGCCGCTCGTTCTCCCGGTGCCACTCGGTGACCAGATCGGTGGCCTCGGGCTCGGCCACCGACAGGGTCGTCACCTTCACCACATGACGGACTCCCGCCGCGCGGGCCGCCGTCAGGAAGTTCTCGTCATGGGCGTGGGTGAGCGGATCCACGGTGACCAGCAACGCGGACCGCACCCCGGCCAGCGCCCGCCGCAGACCGGCGGGATCCTCGAAATGCCCGCCCACCACCTCGGTGTGCGGTCCCGCGAGGCCCGCGGCGCGGCGGGGGTCCCGGGTCAGCAGGCGTACCGGCTCGGTGCCGCGCAGCAGCCGGGCGGTGAGTCCGCCGACGGTACCGGTCGCCCCCGTCAGCAGAATCATGACGCCGCGGCCTCGAGCGAGGCGAGGACCCGGGCTCCGCGGTCGGCCTTGCTGTCCAGGGCGAGCAGCAGCCCCGGCACCGCGATGCTCGGCAGAACGTGCGCCCACAGCACGGACAACCGGTGCCCGAGGTCTTCCCGGTCGGACAGCGCCCGCGACATCAGCTGAATGCCGGTGAACGACCCCACCAGCAGCTCCACCGTCTCCCGCGGATCCACCGTGGGCAGCAACTCGCCCTGCGCCCGAGCCCGTTCAAGGAGCGAGGTCAGCCGGTCCGCCCACTGCCGGAACGGCTCGCCGTGATCGACACCGGACGGCGTCGCCTGGTCCACCGCCAGCCGTACGCTGCCCCGCAACAGGGCGTTGCTCAGCAGCCGTTGCCCCACCACGAAGGTCATGTCTATGACCTCCTGCAACTTGCAGGGCTGCGGCGGCACGGCCCCGAACGGCACCTGCTCGTCGAGCACCGCCTGGGCGAGGGACTCCTTGGACGGGAAGTGGAAGTACAGGGCGCCCTTGGTGACATCGGCCCGCTCCAGCACCATGGCGATGGTGGTGGTGGTGTAGCCGTGCTCGTCGAAGACCGCGCCCGCCGCTTCCAGGATCGCCCTGCGCGTCCTGATGGCGCGCTCCTGCCGTGCCATAAGAGCCCCTCCGCTGCGCCCTGTTGTCCGGTGCCCGCAATCGTGTGCCGTAGTGGGCCCCGATCATAAGGTGCTGGCGGCTGATCTCATTGAAAACAAACCGGTCGGCTCGTACTCTGACGCTCACCGGAGTGGACGCCTCACCGTCTGCACATGGCCATTCGGGGAACCGTAGGGAGAGATATGCCTCAACCGCGGCATCTTGCCGAAACCCCGTCCATGACGGCCACCGTGCCCCGTCAACTCGTGCACCGCGCGGCGGTCGCGGAGACCCTTCTCACCGGCTGGCACCGGATCGCTGACCACCGGTTCTCCGTTTCGGCGCAGTGGCCGCGCGCACATGGTTTACACGTGTCGGCGGACCGGTCCGCGTACGACCCGTTGCTGGTCGTGGAGACCGTGCGGCAGAGCGGAACGCTGATCGCGCACACCGAGTACAAGGTGCCGCTGGACCACCACTTCGTGCTCCAGGAGTTCGAAGTGGTCACGTTTCCGCAGTACTTGGCCGTGGGAGCGATCCCGGCCGAGCTGATCGTGGAAGTCGAGTTCGTCGACGTCCAGCACCGGGGCCGCCGTCCGGTGGGGGCCCGCTACACGGCTCAGGTGCTGCGCGGCGGGGAACGGGTCGCGACCGCGACGCGGGTGGTGTTCACCTGCATCAGCGAGCCCGTCTACCGACGGCTGCGGGGCGGTCGTACGGCCGCCACCGTGGCACCTCTGCCGCTGCCGCCCCCGTTGCCTCCCACCACCGTGGGCCGGGCGCTGCCCGCGGACGTGGTCCTCGCGCCGGCCGGGCGCCCTGGTCTGTGGCAGCTGCGGGTAGATACCGCGCATCCCGTTTTCTTTGACCATCCACTCGACCATGTTCCGGGCATGTTGCTGCTGGAAGCCGCCCGACAGGCCGTCCGGGCGCACACCGGCGGGGTCCGTTCGCCGGTGTCGTTCAGGATCACCTTCGACCGGTACGGCGAACTGGACGAACCTGCCTGGATCGAGACGGCGGACGGGGCCGGGGGTGCCGTACAAGTGGTGGGCAGGCAGGGCGATTCGACGGTCTTCGAGTGCACGGTCGACACAGCGTCGTGGTGAGTTATCGTGTACAAGGAGGCCTGAAACAAACGGCATGACCCGTTCTTTCCCGCAGGAGTGTTCCGTCGATGCCGAGGCAGTTACGCGCCGAGCAGACCCGCTCGACGATCATCACGGCCGCCGCCGACCTGTTCGACAGGCACGGCTATGAGGCGACGAGCCTGAGCGACATCGTCGAGCACGCCCAAGTCACCAAAGGCGCCCTCTACTTCCACTTCGCGGCCAAGGAGGACCTGGCCCACGCGATCATGGAGTTGCAGTCCCGTGCCTCACGACGGCTGGCGAACGACGCGGACAGCCGGGGCTACACCTCGCTCGAGTCGCTGATGCGCATCACCTTCGGCATAGCGCGGCTGTCCGTCGAGGACCCGATTCCCCGGGCCGGCCTCCGTCTGGCCACCGGGGGAGTGGAGGTGCGCCCGCCGCTGCGGCATCCCTTCACGGAGTGGCTGGAGCTCTCCTCCCGCAAACTCCTCGGCGCGGTCAAGGAGTCCGACCTCCACCCGGAGACGGACGTCGACGCCGTCGCCCACTCGCTCGTCTGCTTCTTCGTCGGCACCCGCGTCGTGGGCAGTTCCCTGGAATCCGTGACCCGTCAGCCCCGCAGACTGGCCGAGATGTGGCACATGATGATCCGCGGCATGGTCCCGGTGCCTCGGCGGGCGCGGTATCTGACCCTGATCGCACAGCTGGAGCGGGAGATCAGGACGGTGTGACCGGGCGAGGGCGGAGGCCGGGGCGGGGTGATGGTTCCGTCGACGGCCGAACGCCCCGCGATACGGTGAGGCGCATGCCCGACACCCCGCCGCCCATGCCCGCGCCGTCCTCGCCCGTGATCCTCGCCGACGAACCCGGCTCGTTCCCGCACAGCGTGCTCGCCGAGCGGCATCCCGCGATCGTCCGGCAGGTGCGCGAGGCCTTCCCGTACGGCCCCGAACAGCACGAAGCCCTCGACGCGCTGCTCGCGAGCTGCGTCAAGGGCGTGATCGAACCGCTCCCGGCCGACGCGACCGACCGGGACCGCTGGTCGGCCTGGGGCATGGACGCGTATACCGGCCGTTCCTGGTTCGACGTGCCGTGGCTGTGGTCGGAGAGCCACTTCTACCGCCGACTCCTGGACGCCGTCGGCTACTTCGGCCCCGGACCCTGGCAGGGCATCGACCCCTTCCGCCCCTCCAAGCTCGCCGAACTCGACTCCCGGGAGACGGACGAGGAACTCGCCGCCCTCGACGACCTCGCCGGCCGCCCGGCGCACGAACAGGCCGCCGCCCTGCTCCACGGCTCCCTGTGGGGCAACCGGGCCGACCTCGGCTTCCGTCTCTCGGACGCCTCGGCCGAGGACAAGGCCGCGGTCCCCAGCCTGGTCGCCGACGACAGCGACACTCTGTGGGCCCTGCTGGAAGGCGCGGCAGACACCCGAGACGCGGGAGGCACGGGCGGCCCGGGAGCCGCGGGCACCCTCTGTCTGATCGCCGACAACGCCGGCCGCGAGCTGATCCCCGACCTGCTGCTCATCGCGCACCTTCTCGCGCACGGGCGGATCCAGCGGGCCGTCCTGCACGTCAAGCCGTATCCGTACTACGTCTCCGACGCCACCACCGCCGATGTGGTCGACGCGCTGCGCCGGCTGACGCGGGCCCCGGGCGAGGCCGCGGCCCACGGGCACCAGCTCTGGTCCGCCATGGCCGACGGCCGCCTCACGGTCCGCGCGCACCCCTTCTCCTGCGCCCCGCTGCCGTACGCGGACATGCCCGACGACCTCCGCGAGGAGCTCGCCACGGCGGACCTGACGGTCGTCAAGGGCGACCTCAACTACCGCCGCCTGGTGGGTGACCGCCGTCATCCCGTGACCACGCCCTTCGCCGAGGCCACCGCCCATTTCCCGGGCCCGGTGGCCGCCCTGCGCACCCTGAAGTCCGACGTGGTCACCGGCCTCGACGTGGACACGGAGGCCGCGCTGGTCGCCGCGGAGGGACATCGCTGGCGCACCAGCGGTACCCATGCCCTGATCCAGGTCAGGCCCTGAGGAGGTCCCGAGGCGCTGCCCGGGGGCGTACGCCGGGTGGCAGGCCGCGGTGCCCGTGGAGGGTGGATTCGCTCTGATTCACGCGATGGTGTGATCATGTCCCGGCCCGTGGATGCCCTCAAAGGGCCCTGGGTAGGGCCCGGCCATGACGCAGCAGCCCTTCGAACTCCCGCACTTCTACATGCCGTATCCCGCGCGGCTGAACCCGCATGTCGACGAGGCCCGCGCCCACTCGACCGTGTGGGCACGCGAGATGGGCATGCTGGAGGGCTCCGGGATCTGGGAGCAGGCCGACCTCGACGCACACGACTACGGCCTGCTCTGCGCCTACACACACCCCGACTGCGACGGCCCGGCCCTCTCGCTCATCACCGACTGGTACGTGTGGGTGTTCTTCTTCGACGACCACTTCCTGGAGATCTTCAAGCGCACCCAGGACCGCGCCGGCGGCAAGGCCTATCTGGACCGGCTGCCGATGTTCATGCCGATGGACCTGTCCACACCGATGCCCGAGCCGCGGAACCCGGTCGAGGCGGGCCTCGCCGACCTGTGGGCGCGCACGGTGCCGTCGATGTCCGCCGACTGGCGCCGCCGCTTCTCCGTCGCCACCGAGCACCTGCTCAACGAGTCCATGTGGGAGCTGTCCAACATCAACGAGGGACGGATCGCCAACCCGGTCGAGTACATCGAGATGCGCCGCAAGGTCGGCGGGGCCCCGTGGTCGGCCGGCCTCGTGGAGTACGCGACCTCCGAAGTCCCCTTGTCCGTCGCCGAGTTGAGGCCCCTGAGGGTCCTGATGGAGACCTTTTCCGACGGCGTCCACCTGCGCAACGATCTGTTCTCCTACCAGCGGGAGGTCGAGGAGGAGGGCGAGCTCAGCAACGGCGTGCTCGTCCTGGAGACCTTCTTCGGCTGCACCACCCAGGAGGCCGCCGACACCGTCAACGACATCCTGACCTCGCGCCTGCACCAGTTCGAGCACACCGCGTTCACCGAGGTGCCCGCCGTGGCCCTGGAGCAGGGCCTGACCCCACCGGAGCTGGCCGCGGTCGCCCAGTACACGCGGGGGCTCCAGGACTGGCAGTCCGGCGGCCACGAATGGCACATGCGCTCCAGCCGGTACATGAACGCGCGCGCCCGGTCCACCAAGCCCTGGCACGCCCTCACCGGGCCCGGAGCCTCGGCCGCCGACGTCGGCGCGCTGCTCGCCTCGGCCGGCGCCGAGCGGCTGCGCGCCCACACCCGTGTGCCGTACCAGAAGGTCGGCCCGTCCCAGCTGCCCGACTTCCACATGCCCTTCCAGGTCGAGCTCAGCCCGCATCTGAACGGGGCCCGCTCCCGGCTCACCGAGTGGGCGCACCGCATGGGCATC
>Ga0307514_10002658_pt1 | contig 18183 bp, 11 predicted proteins | sample 16_EM_MG_FD_203088 | JGI IMG/M metagenome (GOLD analysis project Ga0307514, IMG submission 203088) | Populus trichocarpa ectomycorrhiza microbial communities from riparian zone in the Pacific Northwest, United States - 16_EM | ecosystem: Host-associated > Plants > Roots > Unclassified | place... | reverse complement strand
TTATTATTATATTACCATATCTTATCCTCTGTGAGGATTATTCATTTTTTACTCGATACAACATTATAATTCTAATACCACGTATATAATATGATTATGGTAGTGATTTTTTAAAAGATATTTTTTATTTAAAAATTATAAAAATAATTTTTTTATTTTTTAAAAATTATCTTTGATATTAACACATTAAAATAATTTGAAAATATAAAAAATATAAATTTTAAGAAAAAAATAAATTTTCTTTAAAAACCATTTAATTAGAACACAATTCCAAGGCGAAAACCAGACAAAAAATTTATCAACCAAGGTTCATTTGTTGTATTGAATTATACTATACAATTCCATTATTTATTAAAACAGCCATGTGTATTTATTAATAACATTACATACAATTCTTTGATTAATGATATGTTAAATTTACAAATATACCAATAAAAGATAACAGATAAATTTATTTGTGTCATTCTTTATTATCTGTCTATAAATCTATAAGCATAGTTTTTATTAACTGAATCACCGATGAACCTTGCATTACTGAAAGGAGTTTTTCCGTTCATGAGCACATTGCTAAAAATACATACTGACATACTGTAAGACTAAATGTAACAGAAATTAATAAAAGAATTGACAGTACACAACAAGACACGAAGACAGAGCTTTCAAAGAAGCAGTATCTGTCTTATGCACAGGTGGATGTGGACAGAGCTCAGAGCCAAAATAGGCAGATCTATCTAATATCTATCTTAATGTCACCTTTTCTCCTGATCTCCGTCTCCATCCATACATCTCCGATCTGTTTTAGAATATCCTGCAGATCTGAAATCAAAGGTGTAATTTTTCAAAATAATCAATAAAAATAGTCATTTTAGGTAGGAAAAAAAATATCCCTTCAACAGGGATTTACCACCATAGAATTTCAAGCCTTTTAAATATCCTAACCATCCCCATTATTGCCGGGTGGAGATGTGAGGGATCATCAGAACCCATGCCTCGCGCATATCAAGCGAGCTCTTTACCATATGAGCTACGTCTCCTTCAATCAATTTACTTAATTTCCACGTGAATTGAAAAAAAAAATGTATTCTCAAGGACATCTTTATGAATAATATAAGTTTCCATATGGAATTCTGAAAAAAAAAAAAACTACCATCAATGTCACAAAAATATTAAGTCATAACTTAATTTACCAATTTTCTAGTTGTGTTAATAATGATTTAAAATACAAGATATCAATAATAACATATATTTAGAGGGTTTTAATAAATAAAAAAATAAAGATTAGAGACTTGAGAAGGGATTTCTTGTTTTTCAATCCCGGGATAGCTAGTTTTTGTTAGTGTTTGAGACCTGAGGCCTCCCATGACTCCGTAGCCTAAAGAAAAATATAAACCAAGTCACCTAACTATATATGTCCACAAGAGTGGAAAACATACGGCTCAATCCAACAATGCAAGTGCCTTTTATTTTTTTAAATGGGATCTCAAATTAATTACACCCAAAATCAATAGAAACAATTAAGTGTCCCATTATTTTTAGAATATATAATTCTCTCATACTAAATATAAGAACAATATACAAGAACAGACAAACACAACTAGGTGTCTCATTATTCTTGAAATACACGAGAACAACAGACACAATTAAGTGTCCTGTTATTTTTAAAATACATAGCTCTCTCAGACTAAATTACACAAAGAACGACATACATAAACGGACACAACTAAGTGTTGCATCATTCTTAGAATACACAATATATAACAATTGACACAACTAAGTGTCCTATTATTTTTAAAGTACATAACTCTCTCAAACTAAATACAAGAACAACATACAAGGAATGAAAGACACAACTAAGTGTACCATTATTCCAAATACATAGTAGCACATGGTACCTGATTAACAACACAAGCTTAACATCATACTTGTTGCTCTGAAAGCCTATAAATCTTCCTCAGCTTCATCGCATAGTTGTAGATCTTTCGGGGGTCAGCAAGAGACTTGGATACACCATCTTTCTGCATGCATCTCTTGCACCATGCAATCAGCTTAGGACACTCAGCCTCTATGCTAAAGTTGGCCATGGTCTCATAAGCATGAAACCAGCAATAAAAAGGGACTAAGGCAACATCCACAAAGCCCAGGGTCTCACCCCCGAAGTAAGGCTTGGCTGTTGGCTCCTAGCTCTCCTTCCAATAACTTGAGGCAATCGATAAAATCCTTCTTGGCTGCCTCCTGCTCTTCTCCTTCTGCTGTCCACATCATTTTCCCTTTCAGGTCATAAATCTACAGGTTCACATAAAGGCAGGGATGAAAAAAGTACACCATAAATCTGAGACATTTTGGACAATCAAAGTGGTACAAATATATATGGTAAATATATACTTTTCAAGTACAAAAAAAGAATCTAAAATAATTATGAGTACTGAATACCATTAACATGGTTAACCGTGTTTTCACAAGAGGTTTAACTCACTTATCAGTACCCTATCGAGTTTCTTTAATTCCAGTTTTAGCTGATAACAGATTTGGAAGAAAAACTATTAGTATCCATTAGGATATATATTAAAAATGGTAAGTAAAAAAATTATAATAAAAAATAATTAACATACCTTCTGGTCCACAAAATCAGCCCAAAACATAGACTGAGTTCTTTCATAAGGATCAGAGGGCAACAAAGGAGACTGCTTCCACGTTTCATCAATGTACTGAACAATATTAAGTGACTCACAGATTGGTTTGCCATTGTGAATAAGAACTGGGATTTTCCTGTGAACTGGATTCATTTCAAGAAGCAAAACACTTTTGTTCCTCAAGCTTTGTTCTTTGTACTCATACTTGACTCCTTTCTCTGCTAATGCTATCCTCACTCTCATCCCAACAGGGCTTGCCCAGAAATCCAACAGGGTCACTTGATCATTATCCATTGTTGAAGTGATGAAAAATGCTGTCCCCAAAAATGTCTTAAATATTTCCCTTCTTTCTTTTACTTGAGTTGTGTCTTGCATACATCAACATGTGTTGTGTTGAGAGTAGATGTATGTTAAATACAGATATTTTTTAGATCTTTAATTCAATAGCATTGTACAACCACTCATCGGCATTGCTCTCCGTACACATTCAGATGAGTGGCTGCATTACCACTAGTCTAAAATATCGATCAGCATTGCTTCGGTTTTCCCACCGCATTAATTATTGTATGGTGGACTGTGCATGTCATCAACCCTAGCAACAAGCAACAAGTGTAAGAGACTGTTTTTTTTCAAAAAACAAATTTAATTTTTTTAATTTTTAATTATATTTTTAGATGTTTTCAAAGTTAATATTAAAAATAATTTTAAAATATAAAAAAATCAAGCAAAAATCAACCGGTACTATAATACAAAACTATCATTAAAGATTTTGTAGTGAAGTTGCATTATTCTTTATAGCGTTTGATATTATAGTAATTATTATTTTTCAAAGTGTTTTTTATTCAGAAATAAAATAAAATAATTTTTTTATTATTTTTAAATTATTTTTTTAATATCAATATATCAAAACAATTTAATAACATAAACAAATTTCAAAATTTTTCCAAACAAAGTTTGGGCCACATTCTCTAACTCTACCGTGTTTTGCATTGTTGATATTGTGTTATTACTCATTTGTTTTGGTACGAAGAAACAATAAATTAATATTTTTAGTTTTTTTATAATTTTAATATGTTGATATAAAAAATAAAAAAAATTTAAAAAATTTATTTTATATATTTTTAAATAAAAAATATTTTAAAAAAACAGTGCAAGCTCAATCTGAACTGTCTAAAAAGGTTGTAAATTAAGGTGGGAGTATTGTATACACAATGGTGAAAGTAAAATTTATAATTAGGGGGGGCATGAAAGAAGATAAGGGTTTTGTTGTGAAGTTGAAATCTATACAGAAAAAAATAAAATTCAGTTCTTCATCAATTTACAACTATTAGAAATATATGTTCAAGAATGAGTTACAAAAGAAGATATTTAGTGGTTAATGGTAACTTATACTTGTTGAGAATAATAAGATTAATGTTGAGAAGTTTTAAAGATTATATTTGATACGATTTTTGCAAATTAATTTATGTTATTTTTTCATTTATGAATCATGAAAAAGTCATAAATATATCTGATTAGATATATTTTTTAATTAAATTAAAAGTTTATTAAATAAAAATTTGATTTAACCAAAAGTTGATATTTTTAACTTATACTACATATATTCTTTTAAAAAAATTGATTTGAATTATTTTCACTGAACATTCTTCCAACTCAAAGTTATTTTAACTTATGTTTATCATAAATCATTTATAAAAAATAACTTTTAAATTATAACTTAAAGTATAAAAAAAAGCAGAATTTGAATATGCAGGGACAAAATTTGAAGTTTTCCCTTAAAAATTACTGGCTCCACTCATGGGCTTAGAGCATCTTCATAATCCAGCTTCATTTTCCTTTGCACAGCATGAATTCAGTTGCCTATTATTGAGGAAACATGACCAAAATGGCAGGTGGCAACACAACAGTGTTACCTTTCTGCAAATGTCACACGCATGCATATGTTTTTTTCTTCTTCTTGGAAAGCGAAAAACAAGGGTCCATAAAAATGAAACCTTAAAAACCATTTTTCGCTCGTTGGCATTACCTTAATTTCTTCCTAATTATCAAATAAATTTCAAGCTTTCATTTTTTTTCTTCCTGTGAACATGATTTTTGGCAATGAAGGGAAACATTTTGTTGGACTTTAGGATTCAACAAGAAATCCCATTTGATATTTCCCCTAGTTATAACCATTAAGTATTGTTTTTTGTTGTCTATGTTAACAAGGACAGCTTTTTGATTGCTCTCTTCGGCTTGTTTTGGATTTTACTCAATTGGGATTTCATTGTTTTCATCAAAGATTTGACAAGAATGATGCAATCTTAGTGGCCTGGGGATTTATTGTTGAGAAGGTAGGGTGACAATGAGGGGGTTCGTAAGTGGATTTGTATTGCCTATGCTGCTCTTGGCAGGTTAGCACATTCTGTTGTCATGATCCCTTCTTTCTTAAGATAATTGTCATGCGTTAGTCTGCCATGTTCATCTGTTGTCAGGTAGATTTCTATATATGTAATGTTTGAAAGGGAAAAGCCATTCAGATATTTTGAAGTGGTTAAGCATTATACACCCATTGTGCCGTATCTAGTGAAATGTTTCAAGTTTCGAGAATTTTTTCTTTTGTGGGTTTACTCTTTGGCATTAGCTTTTGTTAGGTTGAAATGTAAATAGCAGGAAAAGTTTGCAACCTTTTGCTTTTTATGGGATTCTGCAGTCTAACATGCTTGTCAGGTGCCAATGTGTATAATTTGTGATTTATTTTTGTACTTAAGGTATTAGCTTAGGTGTTACTGGGTAACCTGTAAGTTGGTTCTGCTTCAGCACTCCATAATATGCCTAGTGCATCTTGTCAACTTGGTTATGTTCTTGTGCATAAGCAATTAAGCCTTTGTTTTGATTTATTCAGAAGAAACATTAGATACAAGGAGATAAAGAAATAAAGTAGCTATCTTCATACATTCAGCAAGAATTAGTATGACATTAATCAGAGGAGAAGTTTCCATCAAAGTGGGGTTACTTGTAGCCTTACATTTTTCGCTGGCAGTGGAAGACCTTGTCCTTTATTGATATCTGCTGAAAGTGGATGTAATAAGAGATCATCTGAAATAAAATGGTTTTGATTTTCTTTGGATTTAAACTGAAGGCTTTATTATAAATATAAACTATCAAACTGCGTTAGATTTTTCTACTTAAACCATGATGTCAAATGTGTTGAATGGGCATGATAAGATTTTAGATATTGAATTACTGATATTTCAATCTGCCAACTGAATTGGGCTATAAGCAGTTCTAATGGTAAATTTCCTGTCTTTTAAGTTTCATTGAGATTGAGTTTACATATATTTGGTGTTGTAATCTGCTCCTGCAAAGAGGTTTGGTGGTGCGCAATTCAGTCTTATTCTACCAGCTAAATCCTTCTCTCGTTTTCTTCCCTATTTCATCCAGCTGCCTTGTTCAATTGGAGTTTGATATCTCTGGCCGATCTGTTAGCCTTTCTTTTCATTCAGCATAGTGCACCAAAAAACGGTAAGCAATTGATGTTATATATGTTGTCTTGATTATCAATGTTGTCTCGTTGTGTTATATCACATATGGTTCCTGTTAGATAAGCCATGTCCAGCCCAGAGGTTCAAGTGATTAGGGCTTGAGCACCATGAGTGCTTTTAATGGTTATCAATCACATGAAAAGCCAGTAAGGCATTTTCTATGTTGTTATATTGGTTTTTTCTATTGCAATGGTATTGCAAGATATTGGTGTTACCAAATCTTCTTCCTCTTAAATTTGCATTAAAAGACATCCTTGCACTTACCATTCATACAGCTCTAGATTTTGTGAAGTGGCTGTGTATGGCAGCTGGTCTGTCCATGCCAGGACACAATGGTCAAGCATGCACATCACACACATATATGTAAAAGCTAATTCTATATTTTGAAAAGTTACTTCATCCTTTTTCTCCATTTTATCTTGTCCAGGGTCAATCTTTTTGTATATTTAGGTGTGCAAACTAAATGGTCCTCCATTCACTTTGTGCACCTGGTTGTGTGCTCTCTTGCATATGAAGTTGCCATTTTGTTGAGTGAATTGTTATGTTTCATGTGCTCAGGAAGATTATCAACCTCTCGGAAATTGTATTATGTTTCTTAAGTCATACTTTCCTCATTGGCTAATAGGCTTGCGATCTCGAAGACGATCCCTTGTTCCATGGTGTACTCTTACCCTTTCCTCACTGGCTATTCTTTCAAGTGCAACATTTCATATTATCTGGGCTATTAAGGGGGATGATTGGAGTGTTGCTGATGCTCAGTGGGTCAAGTTAGTTGGTTTCCGAAGGTAAGGTCTGATGCCAAAAACATCTTTTTATCTTTTTCATTGTAGGAACCCCTTCAATGCAGTTTCATGAAGACACATAGTTACTTCTTAAGCAAATATTCTTTACTATTGCAATGCTGTGGTTGCAGTGTTCAGACCTGGGGGTCTCCATCTCTGCTGTATTTTTTGGTAATCCACGTATTGGCAGCTTTTGCCGCAGTAATTGAAATCCACAGGAGCAGATTTGATCAGGTTCTATGGAATTCTCCAGAGATAACTATAGGTTTGTCATTGTAGACTAAACAATAGAATCTTCCTGAGTTGAGATGTGTTCTATCTTCTCTTTTTAAGCACAACTATGAAATATCTTTCCACTATGGTTCTCTAGTGATTTAGTTTGGAGACAGCTTTTCTTGAGCATTTATGTGATCAGGTTTGCAAACAAATAGTAAAATATGCTTCAACTTCAGCACTTGATTCATCTTACCCTCCCAAATCTCCATTTGATTTCCTATTTTATTTCAGCCTTGTGTAATTAGGTACTATAGAATCATTTTCCAGAACAACTTCTCTTGTCCAAAATCAACATGTTTGTCTGAAGAGAATCCTTTTCCCTAGTTTATTGAGTTGCCAGAGTCATTGCATCTGAATCATTGAAACATTTGCAAGGTTCCATCCTCTGGCCAATCATATAATCGCTTGTAATGCCCAGATGAATTTCTCCAACTATATTTTTTATTCACAATTAATTGGCTTGAGCATAGATTATTCTTCATTTGTTAAATTACTATGCCCTCAGGTGTTGATTTTGGATTATTTCTTTTGATCCTTGGAAGGTTCTCATCTCAGGGTTTTATGCTGCTTATTGTTGCCTGCTGTACAGTTGGTTGTGGGAATTAGTCACCCGTCTTGGGCATCTTTACCATTTTTCATTTGTAGCTGTATTGGACTAGTCAACTGGTCTCTAACAAGCAACTTTCTGGGCCTATTCCAGTAAGTTTCATACACTTAGCTGACTAATCTTAGTTGTTCTTTTGAATGAAATGTCAGCTTGACTGATTTACATTAATTTGTATGGGTTTGAAGGTGGTGGAGGTATCTTTTCATTTATGCAGGCTTGAACATTTTCCTGCTGTATGTATACCAACTTCCCATCGAGGTTTCTGGGACGATTGAATGTGTAGCTGGTTTCATTGGTCTCTATAAAATACCTGCACGACCAGAGCTTTCAGAAATTTGTTCTGGTCTTTCACTTCTACTTTTCTACATTATGGTGAGTGGAACTTGTTTCAAGTTTATATAAATTTAAAAGCAGATTTCATAATATCTGATTGCTATGATTTAGACCAAACTTATTGTAACTGCTGATTTGCAATGCTGGAATTGCATGTGAATTCTTTGGAAGCAGAATGCTAAAAAAGCAACAAGTATATGCCTCTTAATCTACTCAAAAATATATTTTAGCGCTACACAAGACAATTTCTCGTTTCTTTTTCTTGTTCATATGGGGGTGCTTCATTTCCTTAATCACAACATTCACTGACATTCTTTCCATAACAGCTATCCTGGATCAGATGTGATCTGACAGAAATGAATTTCATCATGTCAACAAGAGAAAACAATTTGAATGAGCGATTGCTTCCCCTTAAGCATTCGTTTTTCATTTCTGAATCGAGGTAATTTGCTGTGCTGCTTTATAATATGAACTTTCTGTATGGCTTCAGCTTAAGCCTCGACAATTTTTTTATGGTACTTGATGCTTTTCTTTGTTCCTCATCTTTATCCTAGATCTGGTGCAAGGAACACCAATGTGTTGTTGAGAGGAGCAGTTTTCCGGACCTTTAGCGTTAACTTTTTTACTTATGGTTTTCCGGTAGGCTTTGGCATTAACTCTCTCTTTTTTTCCATCTTCTTTTCAGAAATAATTCATCTTGCAACTGATTTGTACTATTCTTTAGTTGGTTTCCTTACTTAATACCTTTTTGTATCACCCGTGACAGATTTCCTTGTTTGCTCTGTCATTTTGGAGTTTTCATTTTGCAAGTTTATGTGCATTCGGACTACTTGCTTATGTTGGTTACATTCTATATGCATTCCCTTCACTGTTCCGCTTGCACCGATTAAATGGTCTGCTGCTTGTTTTCATTCTCCTATGGGCCACCAGCACCTATATCTTCAACGTGACATTTACAGTCCTAAATAAGAAAATGTGGAAGGTATTCTTCATTGAGTGCATACTTTATGTCCTGTTTTCACAATCATTAGAGATTACTGTAGTAAGATCTTTTGAACATGTTTTCAGGATGTGGAAATTTGGGAAACTATTGGCTTATGGCATTACCCGATTCCGGGATTTTATCTCCTTGCACAATTTTGTCTTGGTGTCCTTGTTTCTTTGGTCAATCTGGTGAACAATTCTGTTTTCCTCTACTTGTCAGATGAGGATAGGGAGCTTTCAAATCATGATTTTGTAGTTGAAGGTGAGGAAAGGAAATAGTCTTACTGGACTATTTGCACCAATTTAGTTGATTTCTGCAGCTGCATGGATTCACTTTGGCTGGACTGTTTCGATTCCTTTATAGCACGGTTGTTTCCTTTTCAGTTGACATTGTTTCTTCCTGGTACCTAGATAGCACGAAATAATAATTGTTAGAAGAAAACTGTAGCAGCAGTGGTTTCACACTATACAAGAATAAAAGTTAAGAGGGACACAAAATTCTAGAGAACTTTTTGTGGATTAGGAACATTTCCTTTCTTTCTTGATTATATAGCCACCCCTTGGTCCTTACTGTAGCTACACTGACACATCATAAGTCATGAAAGTTTAGAAAGGGTAAGAGCATAGCATGTGGATGTGTTCACTTGATGCTGTCTTTCTTCACAGTTGATTGGAATTCAAAGATATAAATTTCGTGAATTTCTTTTTGATGGTTTTCAGTTTTAGTTTAGTTATTCTTGGAATAATGCCATGGTTGTGGGCCATAATTTCAGTTGCATTTACATTTCAGAGAGTGAAGAAACCAAAGTATTGATTGTTGCTACAATAGCATGGGGACTTCGCAAAAGCTCCCGTGCTATAGTACTGTTGCTGATATTTCTTATTGCATTGAAACCAGCAGGCTTCATTCAATCTGTATATAGTAAGTTGAAGTAACGCTTCTTATTCATATATGTATCTATGTGATTCACTTTTCACACGATGCTAAAAACATTCTTCATAGGTGTGAAATTCTTTGAGTACATCCAACTGTTTCGCCGATATTTGTCATTTTCTTCTGGATATTTTAGTGCATTGTGTTATGATTTGACAATTTCAGTAGACAATGTACTAACCCTTGCCAATTTCTGCTTCATGAATCAGTGATTTTCTTTCTGATATATCTGTTAAGCCACTTGATCAGCAGAGAGATACGCCAATCCCTGGTTCTTCTATGTGAGGCACATTTCGCAATGTTGTACATTCTCCAGCTTAAACTGATATCAGAAGTCTTGAAACAGAAATTCTCATTTACTACGGAACTTCTTTCACAATTAGGTAAACAGTAGATTTTGATACTTGTTATTTAGGCTCCTCATCTGAGTTTCTTTGTACTGCCTCCCTTCTGAGTGCACGCAATCATTTATGTTTGTTTGTTGATGCAATTTATAAATATCTTATCTTTCATTAATTGCTGTAGGTTTTCTTAGTCAAACTAGCACTGGGGATTTCTTGAAGATCATAGCGCTTGCATGCATTTGTACCATCCATAATCATGGATTTGAAATGTTGTCCTCATTTTCAGCAGTTGTGCAGAATACTCCTTGCACTCCAATTGGGCTTTCCATCTTGAGAGCTGGTCTAATCAAATCGGTTCTGTTATCAATTCATACATCAAGATCCAGACAGAACCACGATAATAACTCCTCTCATGGTATATAACTCATCCATTGTTAAAATATTTTTAAAAATGATTTTGGTTTTTGCTTTATGACTATTCTAAAATGTGCAAGTGTTTCTGATACTGGCTATCATCTATTTTTACTGATGAGAAGGCTTAAAACTAAGTTTAAACCTTAGGGAGATGTTAATAAATATTAGCATCAGAACCTCTGACATGATATGGTGAGTTTCCAGTGCAAAGATTATTTCTGTAGCTTTTCTGATTATTTTACCATGTTGCCTTTATTAATTTTTAGACTTCTAACATGATCCTGTTTGACCATGCCTTTTAATTCCTCTGTTGTGAAAACTCTATCAGGTTTTTAATATATTTTTTTTGTTCAGAGAAAAAGATAGTATCATTTCTCAATGCAATTGGACAAAAGTTTCTTTCAGTATATCGATCATGTGGAACCCCCATTGCCCTTCTGACAATTCTTCTTTCGGTGTACCAAGTAAGACCTAATTTTATTTCCTTTGGCTACCTGTTCTTCCTTCTACTGTGGGTGATTGGAAGACAACTTGTGGGGAAGACAAAAAAGCGCCTTTGGTTACCACTGAAAGTTTATGCAGTTGTGGTGTTTATTCTCATTTATGGCTTGAGTGTCTTCTCCAGTTTTCGCACATGGTTGTCCAGGATGGTTGATGTTTCTTTTGCCTTTGCATATAAACCAGAAGCTTCCATTTTGGAAAATATATGGGAGTCCCTTGCTGTGTTGATTGTGATGCAACTTTATAGTTACGAGAGGAGGGAAAGCAAGAACTCACAATCACGTTATGTTAATGCACCAAAAAAATGTTCCCTTATATTTATGAAACGTCTTCTGATCTTGCACAGTGAGAAGATATTAAGTCTTTCCCTTTTCTATGCATCTCTGTCCCCTTTAAGCATATTTGGTTTTCTATATCTTGTTGGCTTGGTTGTTTGTTCAACTTTACCCAAGTCTTCTAGGAGCCCATCAAAACTGTTCATCGTTTATTCAGGACTTCTTGTGATGATTGAGTATCTTTTCCAGTTATTCATTGACCAGGACAAAATTTTCTCTGGTCAAAAGCAGTCTTCTCTGTTTCTTTTCCTTGGATTGCAGCTCTACAAGCCTTCGTTCTCGGGTCTAGAATCAGGCTTGAGAGGAAAAGTTTTGGTTATTGCTTCATGTATACTTCAGTACAATGTCTTCCGTTGGTTGGAAAAGAGACCGTGCAGTTTTGGAAATGTTAGAAAAGGGGAGGAGCCTTGTGCTTTGTTTGGTACATCAGAAGAGGTCTCAAGTGAAACAACAGAAAGTAAGCTATCAACAGCTGCTAGCGTCCTTTCAGCTAGCGTCCTTTCAGAAAAAAGAAAAGACGCAAGACGCAACTCATGGCCATCTCTCAGCACTTTTGTACCTCAGGGGCCAGATCCTACATCCTATGAAACTGGGGTCACTGAAAGCTACACACAAAAATATTTATGCGTCTCTGGAAGTTCCAGAGGTGGCCATAAGTTGAATAGAAAGAGGATTCGTATCTTGAGAAAAGAGAGACTTCACATGCAGATTGCTACTTTAAAAGTGTTCCTGAAGTTTTGGATAGAGAACATGTTCAATGTCTATGGTCTTGAGATTAACATGATTGCATTACTTCTTGCCAGCTTTTCCGTGCTAAATTTCATCTCTTTGCTCTATGTTGCATCACTTGCTACTTGCATTCTGCTACCTCGGGGCATCATACAAAAACTGTGGCCCAAATTTGTGGTCTTATTTGGTTCTGTTATAACCCTTGAGTACTTGGCAAGTTGGTAGACATCCTGGAAACAACATGCCCTAGGTGATGTAGAGGTGCCTTGCAATGACTGTTGGAGAAGCTCCGATATGTACTTCAACCGTTGCAAAAAATGCTGGTTAGGTATCCAATTCCAGAAACTTGTTACTTTTTTACACATCATTTTATCTTTCCTTGCATCACTGCATTTAAAAACTGTGCATTCCAAGTGTTTCACTTTTAGCAAGTTGATCGTTTTTTTATGTTATAGATAAAATGGTGTTGCTGCAGCTCTCAAAAGGTTTCAATGATCTGTTAGAAAATTCGACCAGTCTCCAATTTATTTAGTTGTCCATAGATACATTTAGTTAAAATGCTTTGTTTTGGATTTGGTTGTCTATGGTCAATTTAGATTTCATTTCTCTGGCTTACATTGAAGGAACTAAGCCTATCTTACCCTTTCATATTTAAGCTACAGATTTTTTGGTTTATCGATATCAACTTAATGTCATTCTTTTTTTTCTTTTTACGACCCATCAGTCTCTTTTATTATGAAATCTTGAAACCACTTTACAGAATCAGCCCATGTCTTTAGATGCCACAAATAGGAAATGTATCACTTGACTTCCACTTGTTCTTCAGAGGAATACAGAAAACTTGCCTCCTTCCATGGAGCAGATCTATGGCTAAACCATGCACATTCTCTTCAATTCACTCTTCTCCTTTTACTCTTTCACACACACACACACACACACACATGCATACATCCCTTCAGAACATCCTGTCTACTTTTTTGTCTATTGAGCCATCTCTCTCAGATGTTAAAACTTCACAAACAAGGTGCTTTTTATCAGGAACCTTGGTCGATGATCCTCGAATGCTCATCAGCTATTATTTGGTTTTCATGCTATCATGTTTCAAATTTCGAGCTGATCGCTTGTCCAGTTTCTCAGTGTTAGAGACATATCAGCAAATGATGTCCCGTTACAAGAATTCATCACTGAGTGACCTCTCATTTGAAACAAAATGCTTGTGGACTATTCTTGACTACCTGAGGCTTTATAGTTATTGCCACTTGCTGGATCTTGTTCTTGCTTTGATTTTAATTACAGGGACACTTGAATTTGATATTCTACACCTTGGATATCTTGGTTTTGCTTTGGTTTTTTTCCGTATGAGGCTTGAAATACTTAAGAGGAAGAATGAAATCTTCAAGTTCTTGCGGATGTACAACTTCGCTCTTATTGTTCTTTCTCTTGCGTATCAATCCCCTTTTGCTGGGGACTTCTGCGAGGGGAATTGTGAAACAATTGATTACATAAGTGAGGTGGTTGGATTTCATAAATATGATTATGGGTTCCGAATTACTTCCAGATCTGCCCTTGTTGAGATTATCATATTTATGCTGGTAGCACTACAGTCATTTATGTTTGCAGCCCAGGATTTTGACCATGTGTCTCGGTATCTTGAAGCAGAGCAGATTGATACCATAATAAAAGAGCAAGAAAAGAGGGCCGCTTGGAAAACTGCACAATTGCACCAGATCCGTAAATCAGAAGAGCAAAAGCGCTTGCGTAATTTGCAAGTGGAAAAGATGAAATCAGAAATGCTTAACCTTCAAACCCAACTTCGCAGCTTAAATACTTGTGCGAATTGTGGTGACATTCAAAATGAAGGCATTAGACGGCGGAGAAATAGTTCTCTAAATGCAGATGCAGGGAATAGCATCCTGGAGAATCTGGAAATCAATTTTAGGAAGCAACCAGTTAACTTGAGTTCTGATTTAATATATTCTTTTGATATGAATGAGTCTCTTAGAAGTGAAAGATTTGGAAGCTCATCCGCAGTGAACTCTAGAAATCATTCAATGGATTTTCTTGGTGACGTCATATTGTTAAATAATAGAGCTGCTAGTTATCAGTGCTGGGATTCACATAAAAGGGATGGAGAAAGGTTCCGAGTAAAGACAAACCCACTAGTCTCAGTAGTGCATCTGTTCAGTGATGGTGTTTCTCAAGCAAAATCTGTTGGTAAGATGGCTGTCTCCAACCTTGTGACTTTCTTTAACATAAAACATGAAGAACCTGATTCAAGTGATGATTCCTCTGACGGTGATGTGTACTATGAAATAGAGAATCAGAATATAGGTTCTGAACCTATTGAACGAGCATTTTCCACACAATCTGATAGTGTGCAGACTACTTCTGCATACCGGCAAATTCAGATGATCCTCCTTTACATGTGGGAGCAAATGCGATCAAACAATGATATTGTTTGTTACTGTTGCTTTGTCCTAATATTCCTATGGAACTTCAGTTTGCTGTCAATGGTTTATCCTGCAGTCCTCTTCTTGTATGCACTCTGTGTAAATACTGGTCCACTTAGCATGTTCTGGGTTATTATGCTGATTTACACTGAGATGTGTATATTTGTTCAATATCTATATCAAATCATCATCCAACACTGTGGATTGACCTTCAATATTAGTTTGCTTCAGGAATTAGGATTTCCTACACATAAGATCTTGTCATCTTTTGTAATCAGCAACTTGCCTCTTTTTTTGGTCTATTTATTTACTCTCCTACAAACCTCCATAACTGCAAGAGACAGAACAATTACTGATGCCCGCTCTCAGAAGAGAAGAAACAATTTCCAGGAAGAGGTGGTTCAGGGTTGCATGATGAGAATAGAAACGCTGCTTTTGTCTGCTAAAAATGTTCTGAAGCGGCTGATTAGAAGTCTGTTCAGGTATTGGAAATCTCTCACACAGGGAGCAGAAACTCCACCTTACTTTGTACAAGTGTCAATGAAAGTTGATGTGTGGCCTGAGGATGGCATTCAGCCAGAGAGAATTAAATCAGGAATAAACAAGCTGCTCAAGGTTATGCATAATAAAAGATGCCAGAAGAAAAATCATTTGCACTCAGTCAGCAATATCCGTGTCCAAAGCATTGAAAGAAGTCCTGAAAATGATAATATTGCTCTGGCTGTTTTTGAGGTGCTTTGTGCCTCTCCCTTGACAGGATGCACCAATGTGGATCTTTACAAATCACTAACTCCAGCAGCTGATGTAGCCTATGAGATTCTAGAAGCTCAACGCGCTGGTATTGTTAAGGAAATAAGATTTCCTTACCCAATACTATCAGTGATTGGCGGAGGAAAAAAAGATATTGATCTTTATGCCTACGTGTTTTGTGCAGATTTGGCTGTCTTCTTCTTGGTAGCCATTTTCTACCAATCAGTCATAAAAAACAACAGTGAATTTCTTGAAGTTTATCAGCTTGAAGATCAATTTCCAAAAGAGTTTGTTTTTATCTTAATGGTAAACCTCTTTCCTTATGAGACAGTGTTGATATTGCAGTGTAATCCAAAGTTACAGTTTTATCAATTCTCCATGTAGAATCAAAGGTTGGAAGAGGTCAATTTAGAGTCGCCCCATTGTACACAGACACACATGAATATATGGAATATGTATGTGTAATTACTATCATGGAACTATCAACAGAACCAATGGCACCCGAAACAACTATGTATCGATTTTCATCATTAGCAGATCAAGTTTCTGTAAAAACCCCAGGCTCTTAAATCAGTTTGTTTTGATAAATGACACACATGCTCTTTCCAAAGTGATTTTGTCACATAAAGTTCAATCTGTAATTTAGTTTCCCCCCTAGTATTTTTTTTCATACTGTGAGCAGACTCGACAATGTGAATTCAGTTTCTTGTTATTTTTCTCGTATGAATCTTTGGTGCCAATATATTTTCCTGAAGGACATCAAATGGTTTCTTCTTGCAGGTGATCTTTTTCTTAATTGTGCTCGATCGTGTTATATACCTTTGTTCATTTGCCACCGGAAAAGTCCTCTTCTATCTCTTTAATCTTGCTCTCTTCACATACTCAGTCACAGAGTATGCTTGGTACACAGAGCCACAACATAGGCATGCTGGAAGATTAGCCCTCCGAGCTATCTATCTCACAAAGGCAATTTCTCTGGCTCTTCAGGCAACACAAATACGATTTGGAGTTCCACATGAAAGCACTTTGTACAGACAGTTTTTGACAAGTAGTATCTCACGAATTAACCATATGGGCTTTCGAGTTTATCGTGCTCTGCCGTTCCTTTATGAATTACGATGTGTTCTTGATTGGTCTTGCACAACTACATCTTTGACCATGTATGACTGGTTGAAGGTATGCTTTACTGATATCATTTTCAATGCCTATCCAAATAACTGGAGTTTGGAATGGTGCCCATTCTTCAGCTATTCACTATAGTTTTTTATTATCTTCTCCTTCCATGTGCATGAGAATGCTTCGCACAAAACAGTGTAATATATCTTCCTTGTAAGGTATCTAACAAAAGGATAACCTCCTTAGATTTCCAAAGCCATACATCTCCCATTCTCTGCCTTTCTGATTCTCTAGAAAGGAGAAAAAACTATACCCTGGTTTAAGAAAATGAAAATATACTTGCATGTCATTTATTTACACATTCACATATTCATTTATATAAAAGTCTATCCGATGGAACTTTGTAAACCCACAGCAACTTCCTGAACTTGTTACATTCTTTACTCGCTGATTGTCTGCACCCAATTCCCCCTTTGTTCTATTCAACATATGATGTAATATCCATGCAGCAACTTCCTTTTCATTGTGCTATCTTTTATTTCTGTACTATCCACCTTTCTACGCATTCCTTTATATGCTTCTCGAGTTAGTTCTACAATATATGTTTGCAACAACTGAATTGCACTGTACTTATCCACCTTTCTATATTTGAATGAGTATCTGTATCACTACCTAGACTGTGGTGGGTGTCACTGTTTACTTGATTGCTACTGCTGCTTTTTTTTTTACTTGTTTTCATCTCATTTGTCATTTGAGCACATAAGCTACATAATCTCTTTCCCCTGAATCTAATTTTAGCACTTTGTTTTTTAGTTAGAGGATATTCATGCAAGCTTGTTTCTTGTCAAATGTGATGCGGTTCTGAATAGAGCAAAACACCGACAAGGAGAGAAGCAACCGAAGAGGACAAAATTCTGCAATGGGATATGCTTATTTTTTGTATTGCTGTGTGTTATGTGGACTCCTATTTTGGTAAGAATCTCATATGCTTTCTGGTTCCAATTCTTTTTGACAGTCTAAGCACAGTCTATTTTGTAATCTGTTGGTTCTGCAAAACAAATAATTGAGATAAAACACAAGGGTCTGTACCTTGAAATTATGAACTTGTCAAGGATGAAGTTTTAATACCTGGCTATATTAGATAACTTTTGGAGAAATAATGCTTTTTAAATTTTGAAAAGTGAGCATTTTGATTAGAGAATCCTTTGGCAAAACACAGAAAAAGATACCAAGAGCATAACCCCGCTGCAGAAGCAGTATACCTGGAAAATACCAAGAATCAACAAACAAGCATAATAGAGATTTTTTAGAAATAGCCAGAAATATCATCGTTATCTGAAAGAAGATTAAGACAATAATAACAAAAATCCAGAAAGAAAATCTGCATGTTGCGGCTCTGCTTTCTCAAATGCCTGATCTTTTCTCCTCCTGTGAGCTCCAGAAGAGACAGTAGAGCACCATCCTTGAAACAGCA
>Ga0307514_10002656_pt1 | contig 18191 bp, 13 predicted proteins | sample 16_EM_MG_FD_203088 | JGI IMG/M metagenome (GOLD analysis project Ga0307514, IMG submission 203088) | Populus trichocarpa ectomycorrhiza microbial communities from riparian zone in the Pacific Northwest, United States - 16_EM | ecosystem: Host-associated > Plants > Roots > Unclassified | place... | reverse complement strand
CTGAATAGAGCGTATTGCCGTTCAGCGTTGGACTGGCCTGCTCAGCGAAATTACCATTTCCCTGGTTGATATACACATGCGTGCATACCGTGCCCGCAAGACAAAGCTGTGAAGGCAGAGATGGATCAACGGCAGGATCTGGAGCGGCCCAGGCGGGCAATGTGGAGGTAATTACGTCCAGGCGTCCGTCACCATTGACGTCAAACAGATAGAAGGTCGCGCCGGCCGTGACCCCTTGAGTAAATTCTTGATTGGTGCAAGGAGGCGGTGCATTTGGGCTGGCCGGCGGCGTCGCCGCACTGGCAGTTGCGCGGCCCCTGCGTGCGGCCAACGTGTCGGAGAGGCACCAAGTTTTGCTTGTTGACTTGCTCGTAATACGAGTCAGGATCAGGTTTGCAGTGGCGCCACTGGCCGTCACAGTGAGAGCCACAGGGCTGAAGTTACCTTTGCCGTCATTGAAGAACACGTGCCCGTTATCGGTACCACCGTAGGGGCATGTCGTGCCATCGGTGACCTTCTTTTGACTCATGACTCGTACAAGGTCTGGCAAACCATCCCCGTTCATGTCTGCCACCATGGTGAAGAAGCAGCCATCAGGGGTGTTCAGCAAATTATTGAGATTGAGGGCGCCCAAGGAGAAGGCCCCATCGCCTGCGCCGAGGTAAAGCTGGTGAGGCGCAACATTGAAGTCCGCAGACCACCGGAGAATGTCGGCCCGACCATCGCCGTTGAAGTCGGCAACATAAATTCCGAAAGAACCAGACGGATCCACAAGCTGCGCAGCATGCAAGTTGAAAACAGAGCTAGGAGCCAACGCTGCACCACCGTTATTGGAATAGGTGAAAGAATTCCATGAGGTGCATTTCCCTCCCTGCGTGCCCGGCGTGGTGGTAGATTCGCCAAAGCATTCACGGTCTCGCTTTAGCCGCGTACGACCAGTCACCGGACTTTGCTCATACTCGAAAAGCATGCTGCGAACGAGCACGGGCTGGGGCAGATCAGTTCCAACGAATGATCTGATCCTACCCAGTCTCAACGTACTGATGTTTTTGCTGCCGGCTTGGTAGGTTTCCAATCCATCGCGGGGTGCTGACGCCAGATCGGTCTTAGTGACATAGTCAAAAACCACCTTGTTGTTGGGAGCCCTGGGCTTCACACCGGCGTTGCCCGTGTAGCGGATCTCGGAGATGTTCCATTCCATACCGGCGGAAGGCGCGCCCGCACCGGAGCCCCACGCGGCCGTTTGCTGGCGGTAGACGAACTCCATGTAGTTGCCGCTCGTGTCGCTGACACGTGCCAAAGGCCAAGCCATCGCGACCGACTTGCCCTGCGCCATGACCAGTGTCAAGTTAGCAGCAGAGACAGCGGGTGTCTGCCCATATTCATAGAGCAGGCCCTCTTTCGTCCAGACTTTGACGTACTGGGGCCCGCTGTTTCCCGAGGCGGCGCTGGCGAAGCCATATGCCCGAACACGGGAGTAAGAATCTCTTTCTGTGCGGAACTCACGAACCGTATTGGAGCCTATCGCGTCATCTGAGCTTGTTTGCGCAGCGCCAGCCGCATCAGAACGCACCAGCCTTTGGCCGTCCAGACACAGCCTGTCAGATGACGAAAACGCCACCGGCGTCGTGACGCCATCCACGATTCGGTCGGCAGGGCATCGGGTGATGCTCGATAGGCCTTGCAGTGACCACGCATGACCCAAGGGGCCATTGACGCCCGCCCCCCCATAGCTGAGGCCCAACTGCGGCGCAATCTTTCCCACCCCCGGCGGCACCGTGATTTGCTGCGAATACAGCGGCAGCCCATTGCTGGAGACCGTAACTTGCGCCGCAACGTGCGCGCATCCCGCGCTCACGATCAAACCCACCCACCAACTGTGCTTCATGACTGGTCCTCTTCGTCACAACGAAGAGACGAACCAGTCCATCAGCGATGGAACGCCGGTGGACACCCTCCCCGCTTGACTCGATTGATTTGCTTACAGTGTTTCATACCGAGCCGAAAGAAGTTCAACTTGAAGATAGGGATGGACTTGTAGAAGTCCTTTTAGATAAGCAGCAAAAGATCAAAAGCCTAAATTTTTAAACCAAGTCACGCATGGTTTTCCATCCTCAAAGTTGAGGACAGTTCTTTTGAGCTTCTGCTGGCGATTGGCCACGCGGCGCTGCAGCAGCCCTGCGACCGACCCTTGTTGATGCGCTCACTCGCAGGCGTTTAGCGAACGTTGATCTGATCGATGTAGAAGGCGCGTGGATCGAAGGTAAACGGCCCGCGATCCCATCTTCACGCCCTGCCGAAAGCCGGCCACGCGTCGTTGATCTCGTCCGCGTACCCTGGTGACCTGCTCTCCCGAGAGATCGGCTCACCCCTTCGACAGCATCCCAATGCCTGTTGACGCATCACCGAAGTGAATCCACGGTCGAACTCAGCCGGAGCGAAAAACGTGCTGGCCGGTTGCACGATTCCGTTGGCGCGGGGACACGCGGTGAGCCCGAAACTGCCGCTGGCCAGGTCCAGTCACCGCCCATCCCGCGCATGCTTCCGGCACCAAATCCACGCGGAAAACTGCTGATCAATGGGACACCGGAGCAGCGTCGCAAGGAAGGCCAGAAGCCTGATGGGCAAGACTCAGCACTGCCTCGTTCCTGTGATCCAAGGCACCACGCGATCAAGTTCTCGTTCAACCATAACTTAGCCTCCCGGCCAAGTTACGCCTTACTTCACATCGGTGATTCCCCAGTGATGCTTCACTGGTGGTGCGCCCGGCTGGGATCGAACCAGCAACCCCTGGCTTCGGAGGCCAGTACTCTATCCATTGAGCTACGGGCGCCACGGAGAGGAACGCGGATTCTAGCAGGGCAGCGACGGCTGCTCTCTTCCTGCAAGGCCGGCCGCACGCCAGCGCGGTGGCGGACTTGATCCATGTCTAGCGCAGGTGACGGGGGCGGCGCACGGGGTGCATACCCCGCCCCGTCCCGGTGGACCCGCTGGCTATACTCGCACGCTTGAGCGGCCAGGGCGCCCGTGCACTGGCCGTCGGCCTGGGGTTTCAGCGATGCTGAACGCCGCGGGATTGCGATAGATCAAACACCAAGCGAGACGAGGACCTCATGAGCGACGCTCACGTTGAAGCACACGGCGCCCCGCACGACAGCGCGCATGACGGGCCACATGAAGGGCCGATCAAGACGCCCAAGCAGCTGGTGGTGACGGTTGTCGCCTCCTTCCTGGTGCCCATCGTGGTGATCATCATGCTGATCAACTTCGTGGCCTTCGGCAACAAGGAAGCGGCAGGCACCGACGCGCTGGCGCCGGAAGCGGTCGCGGCGCGCATCCTGCCGGTCGGCTCGGTGGAGGTTCGCGCGGCAGGTGCCGCGTCGGCCCGTACCGGCGAGCAGGTGTTCCAGGGCCAGTGCTCGGCCTGCCATGCCAGCGGTGCGCTGGGGGCGCCGAAGTTCGGCGACGAGGCCGCCTGGGGCCCTCGCATCAAGACCGGCTTCGAGGCGCTGTGGCAGTCTGCGCTGAAGGGCAAGGGCAGCATGCCGCCGCAAGGTGGCGGCGATGCTTCCGACTACGAGATCGCGCGTGCGGTGGTCTACATGGCCAACAAGGGCGGCGCGAAGTTCGACGAGCCGAAGCCGCCGGCCGATGCTGCCAGCGGTGCCGCCAGCCAATAAGGCGCTCGGCCCCCTGGAAGAAGCCGCCCGCGAGGCGGCTTTTTGCTGCCCGCCCGGTTCGCCTCAGGCAGCGTGCGCCGGCTGGGCCGCCGCGGGGCTGCGCACATAGCCGAACTGCGCTGCCAGCGCCTCGGCGCTGATCTCCTGCGGATGCCAGCGGCCGGCTTCGACTTCTTCGGCGGCCAGGTCCATGTCCAGGCTGTGCACCAGGCCCAGGCCGATGTCGGTTGCCAGGTAGAGCCGGCCGGACTCGTCCAGCCAGCAGGCCGAAGGGCTGGCCGCCAGGCCGGTGTGGGAGTGCAGCTGCAGTTTGCCTTCGTCGCCGCGCTGCAGGCGCCAGACATAGGGCGCAGCTTCCAGCTCCACGTAGACCCGCTGCGGGCCGTTCTGGAAAAACCAGCAGCCGTGTTCGTCGGCTTCGTAGTTGCGGGCGATGAACTCGCGCAGCTTGTCGTGCAGGATGCGGCTGCCCTTGGGGTGCGGGAACGGGCCCGCCGCCTGGCAGCGGTCGTCTCGCATGTACCAGTCGCCACGCGCGTCCAGCGCCAGCCAGTTGAAGCAATGCGGCACGTTGGGCCACTTGGCCAGTGCGGCGCGCACGATGTCATCCATGTTCGGGCTCCTTTGGCGTGTCGACCGACGCCAGGTTCTGGCCCAGCCAGCCGGCCACCGCGCGCGGCATGGTCAGCAGGTGGCCGGGAAAGCGCCCGGAAGGGAAGCCGACGTGGCCGCCATGGCCGGGCTGCCACAGCGTGACCATGGCCCCGGTGTCCCTGGCCTGCGGCAAGCTGTGTGCCGGCACAAACGGGTCGTTGCGCGCGTTCAGCGCCAGCGTGGGCACGCGGATGGCTGGCAGGTGCGGCTTGGCCGAGGCGCGGCGCCAGTAGTCGTCGGTGTCGCGAAAGCCGTGCAGCGGCGCGGTGAACAGGTTGTCGAACTCGTACAGGTCGCGCGCGGCCAGCATGCGCTGGCGGTCGAACAGGCCCGGGTGCTGGCGCAGCTTGGCCAGCGCCTTGGGCTTCATGCTGCGCAGGAACATGCGGGTGTAGACCTGCCGGTTGAAACCTTTGCCGATGGCGTGGCCGGAAGCCGTCAGGTCCAGCGGCGAGCAGACCGCCGCCAGCGCGCTGGCCACAGGACGCGCCGCATGGCCGACCTCGCCGGCCCAGCGCAAAAGCGCATTGCCGCCCAGCGACACGCCCACCGCCAGCAACGGCCGTGCGGCCCGCTCGCGCAGCCGGCCGAGGATCCAGCCAATCTCCTCGAAGTCCCCCGAGTGGTAGGCCCGCGGCGCCAGGTTCAGCTCGCCGGAGCAGCCGCGGAAATGCGGCACCGCGTAGGACCAGCCGCGCTCGGCCGCCACTTCGGCAAAGGCCTGGGCATAGGTGCTGGAAGACGAGCCTTCCAGGCCGTGGAACAGCACCAGCCAGGGCGCCTGCGGGTCGGCTGCGGCGCACAGGTCGACGTCGACAAAGTCGCCGTCCGGCGTGGCCCAGCGCTCGCGCGTGAAGCGCGGCGGCGGGCCGAGCACGGGCCTGGCGTAGAGCGCCGGCCAGATGGTCTGCAAATGTCCACCAGGCAGCCAGCGCGGCGCGTGGAAGGCCTGCATCGCCAGACAGGCGCCTAGTGCAGCACGGCCGGGGTTTCGATGACCTCCACAGGCTCGTGCGGCGTGCCGGGGCTGGCGTGGTGGGCCACCAGGCGCCAGCCCAGCGTGGTCTTGATGAAGACGTTGGTCGCGCTGACCCAGCCGGTGCGCTTGCCCTCGGCGGTCGCCAGCTCCAGCCGTTCGTTGACGCTGTGCACCGCGGCCGAGAGGGTGTGCACGCGCCGCACGTTTTCCGGTTGCACGACGATGGGGCCGTTGCTGAACAAGGCCTCGAAGGCCGCCCGCACTGCCGCGGCGCCGACCATGCGCGGCCCGCCCGGATGCACGCAGATGACCTCTTCCTCCTCGGCCCAGACGGCCATCAGCTTGGCCAGGTCGGCCTCGCGCAAGGCTTCGTAGAACTGGTTCTCGACCTCGTCCGGCGAGGCCAGCAAGGCGGCTGCCTGGGCTTTGGTGGGCATTGGGTCGTCTCCTGTGAGCTGGCGGCGCCCGGCTTAGCGGAACACCACGGTCTTGTGGCCGTTGATCAGCACCCGGCGCTCGACGTGCCAGCGCACCGCGCGTGCCAGCACCACGCATTCGACGTCGCGGCCGACGGCGGTCAGGTCCTCGGCCGACAACGAGTGGTCCACGCGGGCCACGTCCTGCTCGATGATGGGGCCTTCGTCCAGGTCCGGCGTCACATAGTGCGCCGTCGCGCCGATCAGCTTGACGCCGCGCGCGTGGGCCTGGAAATACGGCTTCGCGCCCTTGAAGCTGGGCAGGAAGCTGTGGTGGATGTTGATCGCCCTGCCCCGCAGCCGCTCGCAGAACTCGGGCGAGAGGATCTGCATGTAGCGCGCCAGCACCACCAGGTCGACCTGCTCGGCTTCGATCAGCGCCTCGATGCGCTGCTCCTGCGCACGCTTGGTCGCCGGATCCGAGCCGCCGACCAGCGGCAGGTGGTGGAACGGCAGGCCGTAGCTGGCGGCCAGCGACTCGAAGGTGGTGTGGTTCGAGACAATGGCCGGGATGTCCACCGGCAGCTGGCCGCTTTTCCAGCGGAACAGCAGGTCGTTCAGGCAGTGGCCGTGCTGGCTGACCATCAGCAGCACGCGCGGCTTGCGGTCCACCGCGTCAATGCGCGCGTCCATGCCGAACTGCTCGCGCACGTGGGCGAACAGGCGCTCCAGCGTGGCCACGTCGGCCAGCTGGGCCGGCGCCTCGAAATGCACGCGCATGAAGAACAGGCCGGTGGCGTCTTCGCCCGACACATCGCCGAACTGCTGGGAATCGAGGATGTTGCAGCCGGCCTGGTACAGCAGGCCGGACACGTTGTGCACGATGCCCTTGGTGTCGCGGCAGGCCAGCGTGAGGATGAATTCGTCGGGTCGGGACATCCTCACATTGTAAGGAGGGCCTGCTTCTACCCGGAAGGCGCGGTCAGCCCGCGAGCCTTGCACCCAGCTTGGCGTCCCAGTCCTCGCGCAGCAGGCTGAACAGCAGCAGGTCGCGGTGCGCACCTTGCCAGAAGCCGGCTTGGCGCATGCGCCCTTCGCGCTGGAAGCCCAGGCGCAGCAACAGGCCCAGCGAGGCCTGGTTGGCCGGGTGCACCTGCGCCTCGACGCGGTTCAGCGCCCAGTGCTCGAAGCCCCAGCCCAGCACCGCCTGCAGCGCCTCGCGCATCAGGCCCTGGCCTTGCGCGGCCGGTGCCAGCTCGTAGCCCAGGCCGCAGCTGCGCCAGCCGCGGTTCCAGCGGAACAGGCCGCAGCTGCCAAGCAACTGGTCGTCAGACAACTGCTGCAGGCCCCAGCGGATGCCGGGCTGCCTGGCCTCGCGGCTGGTGCGGAAACCCTCGATGACCTGCTCGGCCTCGGCCAGCTCGGTCAGCGGATCGGTGCCAAACCAGCGCATCGCATCGGCATTGCGGTGGATCTCGAAAAAGGCCGGGGCATCGGCCGGCTGCAACTCGCGCAGCCGCAGGCGCGGCGTCTGGAGCGTGGGGAAATCAGGACTCATCGTGACATGTTAGGCGGCATGGCCTTCCCGTCTTGTCACCGCACAGGTGCATTCCTTGCATGCTGCAACAGCGTGGGCAAGCCCGAACTCCGTCTGGCCGTCATCACGATGGCCACCAGCATCCCGGACCTCGCCGATGAGGAAGGTTGGGACGAAGCCTTGCGCCTGCGCGCGCTGATCCGCGGGCTGGAGCTGGGCGGCTACCGCATTGCCGGGCTGCTGGGCGCCGATGCGCAGCTGCCCGAGAAACTTGCCGCGCTGGCGCCGGATGTGCTGATCGTCGACGCCGAATCCGGCGCGCGCGATGCGATCGAGCACGTGGTCTGGGCCAGCCGCGACGCGCCGCGGCCCATCGTGCTGTTCACCGAAGAGCATGACCCGACGCATGTGCGCGAGGCGCTGGCGGCCGGCGTGGTGGCCTACGTGGTGGCCGGGCTGGCGCCGGAGCGCGTGCGGCCGGTGATCGACGTGGCCATCGCCCGCTTCGAGCACGAGCAGCAGCTGCGCACCGAGCTGGCAGCCGCCAAGGGCCAGTTGGCCGAGCGGGAGATCGTCAACCGCGCCAAGGCCTTGCTGATGCAGCGCCATGGCCTGGAGGAACCGCAGGCCTACGCGCGCCTGCGCAAGACGGCGATGAACCAGGGCCAGACGATTGCCGAGATCTCGCGCCGGCTGCTGGAGCTGGCCGACCTGTTTTCCTGAGCACCCCCAGACCTGTCGCTTCGCGCCAGGCCCCCCGAGGGGGTCAAGGAAACTTGGGGCGGCCCGGCGTTTCCTTGAGAACCGGCCCGCCGATTCGCTCGGCTTTGGTGCAGGCAATTGGTGCAGCGCACGCTGCTGGGCCGCCGTTCTTGGTGCGAAATTCAAAAGGTACCTGTGTGCAGGGCTTCGCTCACCGGGCAAGGCGACCTGAAGCCTGGCTGGCACATCGCTTGCATGTAGACATGCGCCGCTCAACGACGAGTGGCAATGATCAAGTTGTAGAAACCGAGAGGACCGAAGCCAACAGGGGCTAGGTTTCCTGGACAAAGGCGTCCGACCGACATGGCTTAGCAGCCCTGTCGTCGGGCGCTTTTTTTTCGCCTGTCGGTTTCACCGTCTGTTCTGCCTGTTGTCCGCCTGCTGAAGGAATTGCCCGCATGTACCCCGCCGAGCGCACCCCGGAACCCCGCCCCGAACACCCGCTGCTGAACCACCACAGCCTGGAAGCCGCCCAGCCCGAGCTGTCGCGCCGCAAGGTGCTGCAGGCCGCCTCGGCCGCCGCCATCGGCGCCATGGGCGTGGGGGCCGGCAGCCTGCCGGGCGGCGCCTGGGCCGCGGGTTCGGACAAGCCGGAGAAGGAGGAAGTGAAGATCGGCTTCATTCCGCTGACCGACTGCGCCAGCATCGTGATGGCCTCGGTGCTGGGCTTCGACAAGAAGTACGGCGTGAAGATCATCCCCAGCAAGGAAGCCAGCTGGGCCGGCGTGCGCGACAAGCTGGTCAACGGCGAGCTGGACATGGCCCACGTGCTCTACGGCCTGGTCTACGGCGTGCACCTGGGCGAGACCGGCCCCAAGAAGGACATGGCCGTGCTGATGACGCTGAACAACAACGGCCAGGCCATCAGCCTGTCCAAGAAGCTGGCCGACGCCGGCGCGGTGGACGGCCCCAGCCTGGCCAAGGTGATGGCCAAGGACAAGCGCGAATACACCTTTGCGCAGACCTTCCCCACCGGCACCCACGCGATGTGGCTGTACTACTGGCTGGCCTCGGCGGGCATCAACCCGATGAAGGACGCCAAGGTCATCACCGTGCCGCCGCCGCAGATGGTGGCCAACATGCGCGTGGGCAACATGGACGGCTTCTGCGTGGGCGAGCCGTGGAACCACCGCGCCATCATCGACGGCATCGGCGTCACCGCCAACACCACGCAGGACATCTGGAAAGACCATCCGGAGAAGGTGCTGGGCACCACGGCGGATTTCGTCAAGAAGTACCCCAATACCGCGCGCGCCGTGGTCATGGCGGTGCTGGAGGCCAGCCGCTGGATCGATGCCAGCCTGTCCAACAAGAACAAGATGGCCGACACCATCGCCGACAAGTCCTACGTCAACACCAGCGTGGACGCGATCAACCAGCGCATCCTCGGCCGCTACCAGAACGGCCTGGGCAAGACCTGGGACGACCCGAACTACATGAAATTCTTCAGCGACGGCGCGGTGAACTTCCCGTACCTGTCCGACGGCATGTGGTTCCTGACCCAGCACAAGCGCTGGGGCCTGCTCAAGGAGCACCCGGACTACCTGGCGACCGCCAAGCAGATCAACCAGATCGAGCTCTACAAGCAGGCCGCCTCGGCGCTGAACATCAGCGTGCCCAAGGACCCGCTGCGCAGTTCCAAGCTGATGGACGGCGTGGTCTGGGATGGCAAGGACCCCAAGAAGTACGCCGACAGCTTCGCCGTGCGCGCCTGAGCCCGTCCCGCGCCGCCAGCCCCCGCCCGCTCCACCCGCACCCCAGGAGATCACCATGGTCAGTGCCGTTTTCCACAGCCCCCTGAGCAGCAGTGCGACCCCACCGGTCGCGCCGACTGACGCCGCCGCCAAGGCAGCGCCCGCCACCCTCCCCGGCAACCCGGCACCGCGGCGACAACGCCTGTCCATCGACTGGCGGGCCATCTGGCTGCGGGTGCTGCCGCCGGTGCTCGGCCTCGGGTTGATGATCGGCATCTGGGCACTGCTGACCATCAAGTCGACCACCTTCCCGACGCCGCTGCAGACCTGGGACTCTGCCGTGCAGCTGTTCGCCGACCCGTTCTACCGCAAAGGGCCGAACGACCAGGGCATTGGCTGGAACATCCTGTTCTCGCTGGAGCGCGTGGCCGTGGGCTTCGGGCTGGCAGCCGCTGTGGGCATTCCGCTGGGCTTCATCATCGGCCGCTTCGAGTTCATCAACCGCATGGTCTCGCCGCTGATCAGCCTGCTCAAGCCGGTCTCACCGCTGGCCTGGCTGCCCATCGGCCTGCTGGTCTTCAAGAGCGCGAACCCGGCGGCGATCTGGACCATCTTCATCTGCTCGATCTGGCCGATGGTGGTCAACACGGCAGTCGGCGTGCAGCGCGTGCCGCAGGACTACCTCAATGTGGCCAAGGTGCTGAACCTGTCCGAATGGAAGGTCATCACCAGGATCCTGTTCCCCTCGGTGCTGCCCTACATGCTGACCGGCGTGCGCCTGTCGGTGGGCACCGCCTGGCTGGTGATCGTCGCGGCCGAGATGCTGACCGGCGGCGTGGGCATCGGCTTCTGGGTCTGGGACGAGTGGAACAACCTGAACGTGCAGCACATCATCATCGCGATCTTCGTGATCGGCATCGTGGGTTTGCTGCTCGAACAGTTCCTGATGCTGCTTGCCAAGCGCTTTTCATACGACTGAACCCGAAGGATCACGATCATGAAACCGTTCATCGAAGTCCAGTCCGCCGAAGTCACCTTCCAGACGCGCAAGGGCCCGTTCCAGGCGCTGCGCGACATTGACCTGGCGATCCACAAGGGTGAGTTCGTCACCTTGATCGGCCACTCGGGCTGCGGCAAGTCCACGCTGCTGAACCTGATCGCCGGCCTGTTGAAGGCCACGCAAGGCGTGCTGATCTGCGACGGCAAGGAGATCAACGCGCCCGGCCCGGAGCGCGCCGTCGTGTTCCAGAACCATTCGCTGCTGCCGTGGCTGACCTGTTTCGAAAACGTCTACCTCGCGGTGGAACGGGTCTTCGGCAGCACTGAGCCCAAGGCCAAGCTGAAGCTTCGCACCGACGCAGCGCTGGAACTGGTCGGCATGAGCCATGCCACGCACAAGCGCCCGCACGAGATCTCCGGCGGCATGAAGCAGCGCGTGGGCATTGCCCGTGCGCTGGCGATGGAACCCAAGGTGCTGCTGATGGACGAGCCGTTTGGCGCGCTGGATGCACTGACCCGTGCCAAGCTGCAGGACGAGCTGCTGAAGATCGTCGCGGGCACGCAAAGCACCGTGGTGATGGTCACGCACGACGTGGACGAGGCGGTGCTGCTGTCGGACCGCATCGTGATGATGACCAACGGCCCGTCAGCCACCATTGGCGAGATCCTGCCGGTCACGCTGGACCGCCCGCGCGACCGCGTGGCGCTGGCCGAAGACCCGACCTATGTGCATGCCCGCAAGGCGGTGATCGACTTCCTCTACAAGCGCCATGCGCATGTCGAGAAGCTGGCCGCGTGATCAGCCCATGATCACCTGCAGGCTGCGTTCATAACTGGCGGTCAGGCGATCGAAGATGTCCAGCAAGGCTTCACTCGATCGCGCCAACGCGCTGCGGCCCTCGGCACTGCCGGGGCCACGCAGGCCGCGCAGCAGACGCAGCCATTCGTCACGCGCCTGCACCAGCGCCTCGCGGATCTCCGGGCTGCTCAGCGGCGCCTGCTCCAGCTCGCGCAGCGTGGCCTCGAAGCCGTCCATCAGCGGGGTCAGCGTGTCCAGCCGCGCCGGCTCGGCCAGCAGCTCGGCCAGCAAGGCATCCTTGGCCAGCCGCTGCACCCGCATGCGCTGGCGGCCGCAGAGGTTGACGATGTGCAGCGCGCTGCGGGCGCCGCCGGCTTCGAGCTGCGCAGCCAGCGCCTCGGCGGCGGCCAGCAGCGCGTCGGCACAGGCGTCGGCGTGCTGCAGCACGGCGGGAGAGAGCCGAACCGAAAGGGCCTGCTGCAGCCTGCCCCAGCTCAGCTGCACCGCCTGCAGTCCGGCGTCCACCGGCGGCCCGGCCAGTGCAGGCAGGCTGGCCAGGTGCAGCAGGTTCTCCATCGCCCGCTCGGCCGATGCGTCCTGCAGCGCCCGCGAGCGCCGCGCGTCCACGCCTGCCAGCCGCTGCGCCGCCAGCTTCACCAGCCGCTGCGACAGCATGCGCAGCTGGCCGGCGCGGTTGATGGCCTCGGCCCAGCGCGCCGCCTCGGTGACCGAGCGTGAGACCTCGCCCACGCGCAGGTTGGCATGCATGGCCGCGCCGCGCAGCAGCCGGAAGGCCTCGTCCTCGCCCATGCCGCGGGCGCTCATCAGCACGCCCTTGGCGCGGTCCACCCATTTGCGCTCGTCGAGCTGGCCGCGGGCGCGCTGCAGTTCCTCGTGCAAGACGCACTCGCGTTGCCAGCGCGCACGGTCCAGCGCCAGCGCGGCTGCGGCACTTGCCGCGTCCAGTTCGGCCGGCCACCAGCCGTTCAGGCCTTGGGCCAGCAGCTCGGCGAGCAGGGCCGGCGCTGGCGGCGTGCCCAGCAAGGTCAGCGGACATGGCAGGGGCGCGACATGGGCACCCAAGGCGTCCCGCAGGGCTTGCGCCGACATCAGTGCCAGCACGTGCGCAGGTGCCGAGCTTGGTGCACCCGCACCGAGTTGTGGCACCCAATCGGGGCTTTCAGCCACCTCAATCGGCACCGCGCCAGCATCCCGCAAGGCCTGGCGCCAGCCGTTCGGCAAGGCCGACGCAGCGTCTGCGGCATGCGATGCCGAGCCTGCCGAAACAGCGCGGATCACGAGGGTGGGAGCGGTCATGACGGCAATTCTTTCACGCCCTTCGGCGAGCCTGCGAGGGCGGTGTGTGTTGGCACCGATTCGGCACAAATTGGCAGCGCTTCGCAAGAGGTGCCGCAATGGGCACGGCACTTGCATGAGAAACGTCCACAAGCGGTGTAACGACGCATCGCCGATTCAAGTGCACCAGGCCGGTGAGCCGGGCCATGCTGTTCCGCATGGCACTGCGGTTCTGCCGTTTAGCCAGTCTGCGCTGTTGACTGCCCCGCGCTGCGCCCATGCGGCGCCATGGGCCACGCTCAACACCGCGCACCGCATCCTTCCCGCACTGGCCCTGCCAGCTGCTTCCGAGCGCCCCGCCGCGCCGGCCCCGCACCCTCTCCTTCCGCCGCCATCGCCAGGCCCTGACCGCCGTTCGCTGGCGACCTCCGCCTGAACCGCTGACAGGCCCGTGACACCGGGCCCGAAGCCCCGCTGTCCCGCTCATTTCGTCCACCGCCAGCCCTTCAACCCACCAGCCAGCCCCAACGCCATGTCCAGCTTCAAGAGCTTCCTGCGCGCAGGCCATGCGCCCACGCTGTTCGCCGCGTTCTTCTACCTGACGTTCTCCTTCGTCATCTGGGTGGTGAACGGCGCCATGGCGCCGTTCATCAGCGAGGAGTTCCACCTCACGGCGGCCCAGAAGGGCACCATGCTGGCCATTCCCATCATGGCCGGCGCGCTGATGCGCTTCCCGCTGGGCCTGTTGGCCCAGTACGTGGGCAGGAAGACCGCCACCCTGGTCGAGCTGGTCCTGATCGCCGGCGCGATGTCCTTCGGTTACTTCTTCGTGCACAGCTACAACGACATGCTGAAGATGGCGCTGCTGCTGGGCGTGGCCGGCGCCAGCTTCGGCGTGGCGATGTCGCTGGGCTCGGGCTGGTTCCCGCCGCGCTACAAGGGCCTGGCGATGGGCCTGGTGGGCGCCGGCAATGTGGGCACGGCCATCGCCGCACTGGCCGCCCCACCGCTTGCGCAGAAGTTCGGCTGGCAAACCGTCTACGGCCTGGCCGCGCTGGCCTCGCTGGTGCCGATGGCGGTGGTGGCCTTCCTGGCCAAGGAGCCGCCGGACCGCGACGAGCACGCCAACCTGCGCGCTCACCTGGCCTGCCTGTTGGAAAAGGACGGCTGGGTCTTCAGCCTGATCTACGTCGTGACCTTCGGCGGCTTCATCGGCATCACCACCTTCCTGCCCACCTACTATTACGACCAGTTCGGCGTGAGCAAGGTGCAGGCGGGCCAGCTGACGATGCTGGCGGCGCTGATGGGCTCGGTGGTGCGCATCTTCGGCGGCTGGATCTCCGACCATTGGGGCGGCGTCAACACGCTGACGGTGGTGCTGGTGGTGACGGCGTTTGCGCTGGTCGGCGTGGGCCTGTCGTCCAGCTCCATCGTGCTGACCACGCTGCTGCTGATCGTCTGCTTCGCCGCTTTAGGCGCCGGCAATGGCGCGCTGTTCCAGCTGGTGCCGCTGCGCTGGCCCACCTCCACCGCGGTGGCCGGCTCGATGATCGGCGAGATCGGCGCGCTGGGCGGCGGCACGGTGCCGGCACTGATGGGCCAGGTCAAGCAGCAGACCGGCAGCTTCTTCATCGGCTTCGTGGTGCTGGCGGTGTTCTCGCTGCTGATGCTGGCGGTGATGCGCAAGATGCAGCTGCGCTGGACCCGCACCTGGGCGGAGAAGGGCGGGCGCGCCCGGACTCACGCCGAACCGGCCGCAGCCAGCAAGCCTGCCCTGCGCCGCGTCGGCTGATGGCCCTCACCGCTCGCACATCATGACCACCCCCAGCTCTGTCCGTCGCAACGCCGCGCAAGCTTGCAGCGCCGTGGCGCGCGCCTCATCTGGGCAAGAACAAAAGCCAGAACACCAGCAGGAAGTTCAGCAGCAGGGACAGGCCCAGCGCCAGCTTCAACAACGCCGCCGGATCGCGCTGCATCAGCGGCGTGGCAGCCGGTGCGCTGACCGGGCGCGCAGCACCGCGCTGCAAGGCCAGCAGCAACTCGTCGGCGGTCTCGAAGCGCTGCGCGGCGTCGCGCGCCACGGCCTTGGCCAGCAGGTGGTCCAGCCAGATCGGCACGTCGGGTCGCAGGCGGCTGGCGGGCTGCGGGTCGCGCCGATAGCCGCCGGTCTGCCAGGGCTCGACCTCCCCGTAGGGCAGGCGGCCGGTGAGCCATTGGTACAGCGTCACGCCCAGCGCGAACAGGTCGCTGCCAGCGTCTGCCATGCCGCCCTGCCACTGCTCCGGGTTCATGTAGCTGGGCGTGCCGGCATGCAGCTCGCGCTGCGCAGCGCTTTCGCGGCCGCTGACGGCCACGCCCAGGTCCAGCAGCCGCCACTGGCCGTCGTCGCCCAGGTGCAGGTTGCCGGGCTTCACGTCGCGGTGGATCACGCCCTGGCGGTGCAGCCGCGACAGGATCTCGGCCCAGGCCTGCGCGGCGGCGAGCAGCTCGCTCACGCCAGGCCGCTGTCCAGCCTCCATGCGCTGGGCCAGCGTGCGACCGCTGTGCCACTCGAAGACGGTGTAGAGCGCGCTGGCGTCGGCGCCGCGCGGCAACACGCGCACAAAACCCGGCTCGCCCCGGTCGCTGACGCGCTGGCCCAGCCAGGCCTCGTGGGCCAGCATCGCGCGCTCTTCCGGGTCGCTGGCGCGGCTGGGGTGCAGCGTCTTCAGCGCCACCAGACGGCCCTGCCGATCACGCGCCTGGTAGATCAGGTGCACGCCGGTGTCTGCCACGCGGGCGGTGACCTGGTAACCGTCCAGCCCATCGCCCACCTGCAGCACACCGGGCACGGGCAGGCGCTTGGCATCGGCCCACTCGTCGTGCAGCTGGCGCGCGTCCAGCCCGGTGACACGCAGCACCAGCGCGGTCAGGTTGTCGCGGCTGCCGGCGTCGCGCGCGGCCTGCACCATCGCATCGGCCGCGGTCTGCGCGTCGGCGTCCACAGCCAGGCCCAGCAGCGCGGCAATGCGCGCCGGCTTGAGGACACCATGCACACCGTCACTGGTCAGCAGGAAGCAGTCGCCCATGTGCACGTCGCCCTGAGCGAAGTCGATGCGCACCGCGTCGTCCAGTCCCACGGCGCGGGTCAGCCGGCTGCGCTGGTCCGGGTGGTCGAAGGCATGGTCGTGGCTGAGCTGGGTCAGCTCGCCGGCTTCGGGCGCGCCTTCGGCCTCGCTGCCGCGGCGCAGCAGCCAGGCCCGCGTGTCGCCCACGTGGGCCAGCGTCCAGGTCTGGCCGTGCAACGCCAGCGCGGTCAGCGTGGTCAGCGCAGTTTCTTCGCTGCCGCGACCATTGCGGCACCGGTTGTGGCCGGCCAGCCAGGCGTTCTGTGCGCTGACCAGCCGGTCCAGCACGACGCTGGTTTCCCAGGTCGCGGGCGCGGCGAAGAAGTCCGACAGCAGGCCCATCACTGTGGTCTGCGCGGCCTCGCGGCCCAGGCCGCCGGCGGACACGCCATCTGCCACCGCGGCGATCAGGCCGCGCGCCGCCTCGTGCGGCTGGGCGCGCACGGCACCGGCGAAATCCTCGTTCAGCGGGCGGGCGCCACGCTCGCTGCAGCAGCCGATGTCAACTTCAAAGCTCATGCCGGGATTGTCAACGGCCTCGCCGGCCGGTGCTGAGCGCCCGAATACCGTTCCCGTCCTCTCTCCTACCGATTCAACGCCCCGCCCTCAAGGACTCCGCCATGAAAAAGATGAAGCTCGTGATGATAGGCAACGGCATGGCCGGCGTGCGCACGCTGGAAGAGCTGCTGAAGATCGCCCCGGACATGTACGACATCACGGTGTTCGGCGCCGAGCCGCACCCGAACTACAACCGCATCCTGCTGTCGCCAGTGCTGGCAGGTGAACAGACCATCGACGAGATCATCCTCAACCCGCTGTCCTGGTACGCCGAACACGGCATCACGCTGCACCTGGGCAAGACGGTGGTCGACGTGGACCGGGCGCGCCGCGTGGTCACCGCGGCCGACGGCACGGTCGCCGAATACGACCGGCTGCTGATCACCACCGGCTCGAACCCGTTCATCCTGCCGGTGCCGGGCAAGGACCTGATCGGCGTGATCGCCTACCGCGACATTGCCGATACCAACACGATGATCGAGACCGCCAAGACGCACAAGCATGCGGTCGTCATCGGCGGCGGCCTGCTGGGGCTGGAGGCGGCCAACGGCCTGATGCTGCGCGGCATGTCGGTCACCGTGGTGCACATCAGCAGCTGGCTGATGGAGCGCCAGCTGGACACCGTGGCCGGCAAGCTGCTGGAGAAGTCGCTGGCCGACAGGGGGCTGAAGTTCGAGCTGGGTGCGCACACCGCCGAGTTGCTGGGCAATGACGAGGGCCGCGTGCGGGCCGTCAAGTTCAAGGACGGCCGCGAGATCCCGGCCGACCTGGTGGTGATGGCCGCCGGCATCCGCCCGAACACCACGCTGGCCGAAAAGATCGGCCTGCACTGCCAGCGCGGCATCGTCGTCACCGACACCATGCAGACCGTGACCGATGCGCGCATCTACTCGGTCGGCGAATGCGCCGCGCACCGCGGCATTGCCTACGGCCTGGTGGCGCCGCTGTTCGAGCAGGGCAAGGTCTGCGCCACGCACCTGGCGCACTTCGGCATCGGCCGCTACACCGGCTCGCAAACCAGCACCAAGCTGAAGGTCACCGGCATCGACCTGTTCTCGGCCGGCGACTTCATGGGCGGCGAAGGTTGCGAGGAAATCCTGCTGTCCGACCCGACCGCGCCGGGCGGCGGCATCTACAAGAAGCTGGTGATCAAGGACGACAAGCTGGTCGGCGCCTGCCTGTATGGCGACACGGTGGACGGCAGCTGGTACTTCAAGCTGCTGCGCGAAGGTCGCTCGGTGGCCGACATCCGCGACCGCCTGATGTTCGGCGAGAGCAACATCGGCGACACGGGCCACGAAGGCCACAACAAGGCTGCGGCCATGGCCGACAGCGACGAGGTCTGCGGCTGCAACGGCGTCAACAAGGGCGCCATCTGCAAGGCCATCAAGGACAAGGGCCTGTTCACGCTGGAAGAGGTGCGCAAGCACACCAAGGCCAGCGCTTCGTGCGGCTCCTGCACCGGCCTGGTCGAGCAGCTGATCATGTTCACCGCCGGTGGCGACTATTCGGCCACGCCGAAGAAGAAGGCCATGTGCGGCTGCACCGACCACAGCCACCAGGAAGTGCGCGATGCCATCTTCAAGGACCACCTGACCAGCATCCCGCAGCTCATGCAGCACCTGGGCTGGAAGACGCCCAACGGCTGCGCCAGCTGCCGCCCTGCGCTGAACTACTACCTCATTTCCTCCTGGCCGAAGGAGGCAAAGG
>Ga0307514_10002655_pt1 | contig 18197 bp, 13 predicted proteins | sample 16_EM_MG_FD_203088 | JGI IMG/M metagenome (GOLD analysis project Ga0307514, IMG submission 203088) | Populus trichocarpa ectomycorrhiza microbial communities from riparian zone in the Pacific Northwest, United States - 16_EM | ecosystem: Host-associated > Plants > Roots > Unclassified | place... | reverse complement strand
ATAACAAAAGTATTAACACACCACATTATTCTTATCCGCAACGACCTTCCATATTATGGAGAATAAATAAAGAAAGGTACAAATATTAGTAAGAGAAATGTAGATACTTCCGTATTTTCAATACCCCTTCTCACTTTGATTCAAATATTTTTGAGCATAAGTGGTTGTTCACATATCTCGTCATTCCCTTTGTACATATATCTGCCAAATTTTCTTCCGAAGGTACATACATCACTGACACATTTCCTTTATCGATTTGCTCTCGAGTAAAGTGATATGCCACATCAATATGCTTTGATCGGTCGTTAAGCTTTGGGTTATATGCAACATCGATAGCGGCGTTGCTGTCGCAAAAGAGGGCTGTCGGAATATCTATTTTCAATAACTCTTGACTTCCACGCTTCAACCAGAGATGATGTTTTGTCGTCATCGCAAGTGCCATATATTCAGCCTCACAAGTTGAGGTGGCAACGGACCGTTGTTTCCGACATCTCCAGGAGATAGTAGCGTTTCCAAGTTGAAAAATATATCCCGAAAAGCTTCGTCTAGTATCTAAACAATTGCCGTAAGATGCATCCGTATATGCCGTCATCTTGAGTTGATTATTCCAGGGATAAAAAAGGTGTTTATCCTTCATTCCTTGGAGATATCGAAGTACTCGTTTGGCGGCCGTTAGGTGCGTAACCGAGGGAGATGAGTTGAATTGAGAGAGGTGAGTGATTGTATACACCAGGTCAGGTCTAGTCCCTGTAACTAAATACATCAATGATCCGAATATTTGTTGATATGCAGTTGTATCGGTACTCTGTTCATCGACTTCAATAGCCTTCAACCGGTGGTTAGGGTCGATAGGTGTCGAAACAGGTTTACAATCTTGCATCGAAAACGGTTCAGAATCTTATCGATGAATGTTGTTTGGGATAGACTGATCCCATCGTCGGTAAAGGTTATGTGGATTCCTAGAACCCAATTGAGCTCACCCATATCGTTGACCTTGAACTCAGTCTTCAATACGTTAATAGTTTGCTCCTTTAGTTCTCCAGTAGCTCCAAACAATGTAATGTCGTCCACATATATAGCTAAAAACAGATTCCCTGATTCGTGAACGAGAATACAGGGATCCCAAGCAGTGATAACAAATCCGAAAGGTCCTAGGTATTCTACTAACCGGTAGTACCATTCCCTCGGAGATTGCTTCAACCCGTATATACACCTTTTTAATTTTGCCACCATTCCATCTAACCGGCTGCCTTCCGGTAGATCCATATAAACTTCTTCTTTTAATATCCCATATAGAAATGCAGTTTTGACGTCCAGTTGCCTAGGTCGCCATCCTTTACATGCCGATATTGCGAATAAAAGTCGAAGAGAATCGTAACGAACCCCGGGGGCGAATATTTCATCGTAATCCTGGCCTAAAATTTGTGAGAATCCTTTGGCCACTAACCGTGCTTTATATCGTTCGACTTCTCCTTGAGCATTTCCTTTAGCGTTAAATACCCATCTACTCGCAACTATTTTCCTTCCGACTGGTTTTGGAATTACGACCCAAACATCATTTTCCTTGAGTGACTTTAACTTGTCATCCATAGCCTTCTTCCAATCTGACCATTGTGGTGACACTTTGACCTGTCGGTAAGACTTTGGTTCGTTTATTAGTAGTACACTCAAATTTGCCCATTGACTTCCTTCGAGTCCTTCCAGAGGTTGATTATCTGGTGTAGGAGGTCGAGAAGGTGCATCGAGCATTGTTGCATCGTTACCAAAACCGTAACGGTCCGGAGGATTAACAACTCTTCCAGCACGGGTGACAATTTGACCAAATGGAATTGGTGGTGGCGTCATAGGCCGTGGAGGAGGAAGACCGACATGTCCCAATGGAAGTTGAGATTGTTGGTCCGGATTTTGATATTCTTCTTCTTCTAAGAAGTGGTCGGCAGGAATTGCTGTATATTCAGAACCATCGCAACTTTGAATATCGTCTTCGATTGGTTGTTCGGGTAAGGTTTCGTGAAACGCCATGTCGTTATCGTCGTAAACCCAATAGGGAGCCCCAAGATATTCGTCTCATTTTCCAGCCCTAAAGTCTGCTAAAATAAGTCGATCAATTGTCGGATGACCATTGTCAAACATATTATTCGCATCCTGAGGATTTTCCCTCATCCACTGTCTCCACAAATCATCCGTTCCTTTATCTTTATTAGTATAGATATATTCAAGAGATGTTTGAGAGGATGGAGTTTCGTGCTGGTGAATCGATTTCTTTCTTTGGGGTAAAGCCCCTTCTATCTGAAGAGGCGGGAAGAAAATGTCTGCCGATACGATAGTCTTTTTTGTATCGGGTAGGAACACTCTATAATGATTAATGGTGTTGGTATAACCGGTGAAAATAGCTCTTTGTGCCCTCGGAGAGAGTTTCTTTCCGTCCTTTCGTTTCTGATAAGGAACATGGATATAACATTCTCTGCCGAACGGTTGAAGATGCTGGATCGATGGATTGGAGCCATAAAAAGCCTCATAAGGAGTTAGATCCTGTAATGCCGAATGAGGTTGACGATTTTTTATATATACTGAGGTTAACACAGCCTCAGCCCATAACTTCTTATCGTAGGTAACTGCACTTTCAAGCATAGCTCTAAGCGCTTCTCCTATAGTTTGATTAAGATGTTCTGCTACTCCATTTGACTCAGGGGAATAAGGAGGAGTAAACTCATGTATAATTCCCATTGATTCGAAGAACCCTTTCAAGTCCTTGGTAACATATTCTCCTCCATTATCAGTTCGAAACGCCTTCGGGGACTTGTGGTGTTGATGTTCTATTTCTGTAACAAAATCTTTGATTATCTTAGTAGTCTCTGATTTTGTTTCATAAATCGAACCCACGCAACGCTTGTAGCATCATCGATTAGAGTAATGTAATAAAGGGAATTACCATATGACGGAACCGGAAAGGGTCCATTCAAATCGGAATGAAGAAGATCCAGTTTATTCCTATCGTTTCCTGATGTAGACGGTCGTGATTTCCGTGTCATTTTGCTTTTAACACAGGAGGAGCAGATGAAGTCCTTTGGTTTTGCTGGGATATCGGTGTCGGAATAAGGTTTTATTGCTTTATCCTTCGAGGATGGTGCAAGATGTCCGAGAGCCTGATGCCAGAAATTGTAAGTAATATGGGCCGACTGTGAAATCTCAGGAATTTTAAACAAATTTCCATCAAAAACAGCTTCAAACATAACTTTTGTTCCTTTATTAATAGAAATAAAATCCCCCTCCCCAAACTTTATATATCCTTTAGTGCGTAATTTTCTCCACTAAATCAGAGGATGTCCTAACTTGGGAACATGTAAAACATCACAAACACGGAAAGAAGAAACCGATCCATCCCTAAGAACACATTCCATAATCACATCTCCCTTGCCTTCAATCTCCATACTCTCCTGTGAACTAGATTTTACAAATCCGGAACACTTTGAATAGTTAAGGAGACGTCCTGCATAAGGGGTCATGTGTGAGGTACAGGCCATGTCAAAGTAGAAGGATTTGGTTCTTACCTTCTGCTCCGTTGTAATGTTTGCCTCTTCATCTTTCTCCTTTTCCTTCCTCTCCTTGTTGAGTTTCTGCAGGCGAAAACATTCATTCCAGGTATGTCCTTCAGACTTTCCGGGATTATGTTTCATGCACCAAGTGCAGGTTTTCGACTTTGGTGACGAGGAATCGGAGTTCCGTACTGGCTTCTTACCCTTCTTCTTATTACCCGAAGGTTCAGAAGAAAACAGGGCAGTGTCGTCCTGGGTATCGGAGGTGTCAATATCCATCAGCCGTTGTTTAACATCGGTATACGACAAACTGTCTTTTGTCGTAAGATTATCGATCACATTTTTATGGTGCTTGACCAAAAAACCCATCAAAAAATCTCGTTTGGCCTTATCTTCCTGAAGAAAAGCCGCAAAGGTCGTTCGATATGAATCTGTCGATCCTTTCGAGAGTTTGGTAAGGTGGAGCCACTGGGACTCAAATTTGGATATAAATTCTGACAGGTTATTGCCGGAGTACTGGGTAGGAAGGGAGACTAGATTCCTTATCTGGGAAACTAGTGCATAAGCCGAATCTCTATAATATTTGGTGCGAAGCCAGGTCCACATCAGGATTGGTTTCTCCAACTCAACAATCTTCTCCATGATGTCTTGGGAGACCACCTGTATGAATATGGTCGACGCGGTGTGGCAAGGATGGTCGTAAGCATCGACCTCTGTTGCGTCAGCTCCTTCAGCCGGGACTATACCATCCACCACCACTTCATACGCCTTTATTCCTTTCAGGATTATGGTCATCGAGGCGCTCCAAATCCTGTAGTTCTCTTGTCCCGTAAGTTTCCCGATACTATTGAGTTTAACATTGACGGGAGTCTTTTTATCTACTCGTGTAGAGAAGGAGAACACATCAGCGGATGAGGAACCTCCAGGAGCCATTACTTTCTTTCCTTTATCGAGAGGTAATGGTGTATCGAAGAGGTCTTGTGGTGTAGATCGTGAAGTAGGTGATTGTTCGGGTAGTTCGTCGTATTCGATTTGTTTATCGAAAAGATTAATCGGTAGAGTTGGATATTCAGGATTAGATTCCGTATTGCTCATCCGGGCTCATAACCTAATAGAATATGGTGCGAAAGTATGAATAGATCTGTTGAAATCTAAAGAAGAAAACCCGAAGGAATAATGTGATAAGAGTAACAAAGTAGATGAGTGTTCGAAACAAGATCATATACTACTGAAGGAGGAGGTATCGAGAAGATATTATTGTATTCTTATCGATGTCAGAGCAAGTCTAAAGAACTGTTCTCTAACCGGAGAAACAGTATCTATATATACATAAAACCCAGAGTGATTGTCCGTGACCACGGTCGCAGAACAATATCCTAAAACAGTAAAGAAAAACTCTTCAACTGTACATAATTATAAACAAGAACCGTAAGGAAACCATTAGAACAATCCAGACTCGGTCTAAAAGATAAGAGCTGATAAATCCCTTCCAAACGGAACTAAAAAGAAGATTCTAGACAAGTTCTACCCGGAACTTTCTAGACACCTAAAGATAACAGATAACAAAAGTATTAACACACCACATTATTCTTATCCGCAATGACCTTCCATATTATGGAGAATAAATAAAGAAAGGTACAAATATTAGTAAGAGAAATGTAGATACTTCCGTATTTTCAATAGAGGAGGAGGATGAAGAGGACAATATAGAGGAAGAGGGCAACGAGGAAGAAGAGCCGGTTTCAAGTCAGGATATGGAGCACACTGTAATTGTAGTTGCACCACGACGTTGAGTGTAATTAGCACTTTGTAATAATGCTCCGCGAATGAACCAGTCCAGTCACGGAGGGTGGGACTCCGTGAATGGACCGGTCTCTCCGCGGAGGGACATCCTCCGTGACTGGACTAGAACACATGTCATCACTCCACTGTATCACGAAAAAATAGGTCATTTGCAGCGTGTATCTTTTAATATTTTCTGTCAGGTCCTCGGACCGTTGTCTCCGCCCTGCCCGTGACAGTACTTAAGTTCGTGCTTGCTCAACATTCTCATCGCATCTCTATGGCCACCTTTGAGATCATTGGTACCTATATCACACGTAGCATAAAGAGTCAAGATGAAAAACACAATCGACTAACAGCCCTCGCGCACATACGCACATACTTGAGCATACGAAACGCTATCAGATTACTCGTTTTGCAATTCTAAGAGACAAAGTGCACGTCCCTTGACTTAATCATTTACGGCTGTGATAGCCTACTGATATGGAAACCTTAATAGCAAAAGTGAAACCTCGCAATATTTGGCTAATGTGACTCAATTGGAATCGCTCGCTGGCAGTTGATTTACACTCCTCTGCGTTTGATCAACACTCTGCAAAATCCTCACTTGATGTTACACGCTCGGAATGACTTCAAGTACGCTTTAGAAGATATAAATCACTGTTGGTGTGCTATATATATGCTGGGAACGAGTTGAAAATCTTAAGCCGCACCCCAGGACACTCAAACCGCTCCTGGCGTGTAATGCATATGCTGCAACTGACTTAGGCCACTTCGGGTGTCATGTGCTGGCACTAGGGCATCTGGTGTGTGGATTCAACACTTTTTATAAAATCGTGTGTACATTAAATGCCATGGTGATATACCTCACGGGTGCGTGGCATTTATACCACCATACACTAAAACATGAACACTTAGGGGAAGTCACTGTGCCGCTAGCGTATGCCACTGTGGAACGTGGCCGCTTATCATCGGATATGTACTTTGAAGTAAGCGCATGCTAGCAGCTTATACCACTTCGGGTTTTATGGAACTGGTACACGACCTTAATTCAAAGTGTGTCGGCAAGAATAATTTCAAACGAGAATCAGTAGTTGGAGAGCAACGCGGCGTATTTCCAAGCTTTGGGTTGCTTGCATGAAGCGGCGGATGCTCCCAATCAACTCTATTGTCTTCCACTTCAAACCGTTCCCTCCAAGATGACTCACTGCTGATGGGCGTCGTCCTCTCGCCTCGCTGAGGCTGTTTATTCCAGCACCGCAACTGGTCGATCGATCACGCAGCACATACCGGTACGTTGTTGTATCGGACGTTTACAAAATTGAAGACCAAATATGCAGATTCTATTACCGGGGGGTCTCAAAACCCCGACACAAATATACTGCAGCATTGAGACCATCAACCAGCACACGCAACCAATACATATTGAAGATGTGTGGGAAGGATCCTGGGAAAGCATCAGCAATTTGGGAGCCAAGCGACGTGCATGCAGCTGCATGTGGGATGGATGAAAATCCATCCGACGGATCGGTGCAATTGGAATGCAAGTTAACGTTACACAAAAGCTGAAAGAAACCCAATGCCTGCTGCAGCCTTACAACTTCAAGCACATCGAAGCGTTGAAAAACGCAATTGGTGGTTGTCCCCCGCAGCTGTATCGCTGGCGTCCATACACACTGCTTTCTTATCGCCGTGCTCTTGAATATAAACGCCTGGGCTTTTCCCTTTCGTCTCTATAACTCTTGAGTTCGACAGTAGATACATACCACAACTACGGCCCCCATAGTACATCGCACCCACTGCTACCATGTCGAAAGTCACCACGCATCTCTACACTCTCGCCACCTTTAATTTCTTCATGGCGACCATCACGATTGCCAATCCCTTCTGTATCTTCCAGCTCCCTCCTGGACCACAGCTAGCAGAACTCACCGGGTTGAAACTCCCCACGCCATCGCGGACCCACGAGATTGCAATCGGGCTGAAGATGTACATGCTTGGTATCCTCTTCTTCTGGGGTGCCAGGAATCAAGTAAAGGCTGTCAGGACAAGTGCATGTAATCCTCCCCGTTCTCCTAAGATCCAATCCTGCTGTTAATCCGGAGCGCTGATGTTCGCATCAGTCATTGGAATGATTGTCTACGCGGACGGCTCGTTTTTGACATGTTTATTGGCCCCGGATCTTGACGGTACTGTGGTGTTGCTGATGACCGGTGCGCTATATGCAACGCTGTGTGGGTGGATGATGTGCGAGAAGGGGATGGTGCAGGAGGCTAAGGAGTTTGTCGTCGGGCTTGTGACGTGCGAGAAACACATAGAGAAAAAGAAGGAGTAAGTTTGCTTTGAGTGCATCGATGGGGAGGAAATGGACTTTTAGGAGGGGCTAGTAACCAGTCTCCGGAGGGTTTATCTTCTTGGTTCTATTCTACTTCATTTCGTTTGTGCTAGGTGTTGCTGATTTCGCATTTATTTGACAATGTCTCATCGATGAATTTTTATCTTCTACTCATTACCAATAGTGACAAGGACCAGTGCATAATCATATAGACTGCTGAGCAGCCAGTGTTCGAAACGGGCCCGGCCAGCCCGAGGGCTTTCAGGCGGGCTTTGAGGCGGCCGGGCCGGGCCGGCAATCTCAAAGCCCACGAGGCCTCGGGCTTTTTAATTAAAAGCCCGGGGGCTTTGTCAAAGCCCGCAGGCTGTATGGGCTTTCTTCAGAAAAGGAGTCAGACGAAGCTATTTTGAGCTGAATGGGTGACACGGAAGCAATTATAAGTGGTTGAGGTGAAAAGAGTGGTCGTATTGCTATACAGCCTATATCATTATGTAGCTTAGACCAGTGTTCAAAACGGACCCTGCCGGCCTGAGGGCTTTTTATCGGGCTTTGTGAGGGCCAGGCCCTCTAATCGCAAAGCCCGGGCTAGCTGGGCTTTTAAATCCAAAGTGCACAGGCTTTACCAAAGCCTGCGGGCCACCCTGCATATCTGAAACATGAAAAACAGGTTAAAAACTTCATTGGACGACGATATATTTCATTATTTTCAGTGGTGCGAGGAAAACAATCGCAATTATTAGTGTTCTGTAACAAATTTAGGGCAGTCATGTCGCATAACTCGGCCCGCGGGCTTCCTGCGGCCGGCCGGGCTTCTGCTTCCAAAGCCCGCGCTAAGGGCGGCCGGCCGGGCTTTCTCTAAAGCCTGAGGGCCGGGCCGGAAGAAGCCTAAGCCGGCCCGGCCCGGCCCGTTTCGAACACTGTGAGCAGCTATGATCACGCAGAATTCTTGCCTGAACAAACCTTGCACTTCGAGTTCTCTATAACCATTAAGTAGCTTTTACTGTCGTTAGAACGGAGCTCTGTACTCTCCAAAACTCAACCTTTTAGTACGCGCAATTATGGCCTTCAGCCATTTGAGGCCTCTCGCGTACAAATTTCTGTCGAGGTCAACATTGAACCATTAGTCACCGACTGCAATTAAGCTGTCATCTGTTGATTTCTATAGCGAAGACTAAGTCTGTTGATATATCTAAATGTAGATACATGGAGAGTCTGGAGATAGTGGTTAGTGGTGAGTGAGTCATGGTGTATGAGTCTATTTGGCGGCCCCAGAATATTGGCGATCTCATTCTAGACCTTTCCGTAATATCATCGGCAAAAGGGCAAATAGACTATAGGCTGCGCGACGCGCACACGCGCAGCTCATAGCAAGCTTTCAGTGGACCCCTGCGCGATGCGTAGTCTATAGTCATCTATAGTTGATTCTTAGAGATGTGCGCGTGGGCCTATGGAACTGTATACGGCTGGCGGCCGGAGATGGACCTATGCCTGTCTTCACTGCCTGCAGTCGTCGCTGTTATACAGGTACTGTACACACTATTGCTGAGAGCCCGCTTGAGAGCTCGCTGGCGCTTGAGAGCCTGCTTGAGAGCTTGCTTGAGAGAGCCGCCCTTGAGAGAGCCGCGCTGCAGTAGAAGTAGAGATTTCTATGGGAAACTTGTGGCTGATGGAAACCCTGAGCTTGTGGAAGGTTTGGCTAATAGAAGGCTCTAAGTCTGAGGAAGCTTTGATGCTGACGTAGCCAATCTACTTATCTAAGTACTTCTGGTACTATGATCACCATCACCCAGTGTTCCTAAGCGGCCCGGCCGGCAGCCCGGCTTTTTAGCGGCCTGCAGGCCCGGCCTCCATTCCGAAAGCCTGCGCTAAGGGCGGCCCGGCCCGGCCTGGGTTAGAAGCCGCCCGGCCGGCCGCCTGGCCTGCACGTGATTTAAAAAGCCTGCATCGGCCTGCATAAGCCTTGGTTTGGTTGATGGATGGAATACGACAATGGCAGGGCTACGATGATTGAGTTGGATATGGTTTATGTTTCGTACTTTTGAAACTTTCTTAGTAAAGGCAGCAGAGAATCTTTCGAACAAAATATTCTGTTTAGGCTTAGTCCGCCAAGAAAAGCCGCCCGGCCGCCAAGAAAATGCCGCCCGGCTTGGGCCTGCAGATCGGCCGCCTGGCAGCAAAGAAAAAGTCAGCAGGCCCGGCCGGAAAAGCCTGCAAGCCCGGCCTGAAGCCTGCCGGCCCGGCCCCGCCCTCACTTAAAAGCCGCCGCTAAGAGCGGCCTGGCCTGGCCTATGCAAAGCCGGTCTGGCCAGGCAGCTTAGGAACACTGCCATCACCAATACCATCACCATCGTGATCGTCATCATAGGTATCAGTCTTGGACTGAATGCATACATATATGCCTACAATCTATGGGAAGCTGGCAGCAGATTCCACTGGAAAATCTGAGTTGGAGATCTGCTCTCCACAAGATTCAATTGATTACCTTTCCAGCAGAATGTAAGACTGCAATTGTCAACACCTTGACCATGAGTCATCATGAGATTCTGTTGCAGTGGCCATACCAAAGATAACATTTAGACAATGATATTGACCAACTTCATCATTTCAGCTACAATACCCTATCTGTCATTCCCCATTCACTATTTAGGACTGGATGGAATTCACACCGGGAAAAATGACCATGCACAATGTCCAAGTCATATAGAAACTGTTTCTGGAACAGTAATCCATAGCATATGTAATGCATGGCACTCTGCAGTTCTATGGATCTGGGCATTGACTAGATTACAATGATACGCATGCGATTATAAGTGCTTGATATGATATATTATGCCTTATGCAATGAACTTGAATGTAATCTGCCAAAAATACTGCATTGCACACTGTAAGGACGCATACGCCAACATCCGGCGGGATAGGGATATGGTTGCAGACGTGGACTCGGGTGACTATATATGTAGACGTGTAGATGGATAGGTAAGATTATTGCTACAGATCTACGGCTCGTGGCGAGCAGACTATATAGAATGGCCGTAACCCTGCTCGGGTCACATGCCGCCGTGACATTATCCTCCTCTTCAGGTGCAGACCTCCTGGGCTGCATAAACTGTACAACAGAAAGGGAAAGGAAAGGAAAGCATTACACAATCACGCTGCATACGTACTGGTATTAACTCAAATGTTCCGCTACTGATTGGCACAGTACGGTAGCGTTTCGGTGGATCCGGCGCACGGGGAAACTCCAACTTCTATTGACTGAGATCCGGAGGTGGTAAAACCCGGGTTAATGCCATTTATACCGGTCCAAGATCTAATGAAGTCATAAACTATGGAGAAGAGAAGAGAAGAGAGAAACAAGAAAACATCCCAAAGTGATCGCGTGCTACATATCTCTGCTTCCGAACTGAACCCATACTGCTCCGACCATTCATTTCCGTAGCCCGTATATCTCGGTGTGGGTAATTGTGGGAATTTGTCAAGGTGGTACAACTTCCGCTCATGACTTGGCATCGATGGGAGTTTCCGCTACCAGCATCAGTTGTAGCCGTCAATCGTATCCCTTTGCCGGTAACCGGGTTTGGGCCCACAGATAGGCCAGTTTTTAAAATACACATCACACAACCACAATCGAGCCAAATGCCCCCAGAATAAATAGAAACACTCTACATATGGTGAAATTCATGAAAACAATTTCGTTTGGGTGTGAAACATAAAGCCTCATTGCAGTCCTCACACTTTATCCTGGTTTTCATGTCTTCTCCACTACCACCCTGACTTCTTCTCCACCTGCAAAGGAAACAATCTACTTTACTCTCCATCCAAACCGGGGAATGCATTCCTGGTACCTTTCGGCAGAGGGGCAGAGGGGTGTGCTTGGTAACTTGCCTGGTAGGCAGTGGGGGCAAGGCAGATTGTGTGGGGGGAGCCGACCGAGTGATTTTCTGTGAAGCCGGAATTTAGGAGGAACATTTCATTGTTGATGGACTTCCAGCTTGCAGAAGGTCATGCACAATGGAGAGACGGAAGTCAAAGTGATCCACAGTACGCTCTTTGTTTGCTGGCAGATCTCGATAGATTATAAGGCTGTTGATAAGGGCTGTCTCCAGAATCCAATGGAAAAGTGGATACCAATTTCATCTGGATATGAGCTGTGTATGAAAATAGGTTCGATACTAGTTAGCTACATCGACTCCCACCTTGTGCTGGTTGTAAGCATTAACAATAACAGGTATATCAAGCTCTTTCTAACGTTCTCCAGGAAGAAATGTGGAATTTGCTCCACTTGCATTGGTACTCTTGTTGCCTGGATGCTTTCTCATTCTCAGTACCAGTGAATCCTCACCACTTAGAGGGTGGATTGTAGCCATCATGGTAACAGGTGAACTGTCCATCCATAGCAGGGTTGCAACCCCATCATTAACAGCTCCACTTCGAAAATGATATGGCAATTTGGCATTCTTCCCAACCTTTAGCTCCTTGGGAAATCCTCGAAACTGCTGCCCGCATGTGCCACATACTCCTATCCCCATCCGACGAAGCTCTGCCAACAGAGGTTGTGTTGTGAAGAAGTTGTCCATGTATACATTGAAGGAGAGCTTTCGATGCCTCTGGTGCAAACGTCTGGTCAAGTGGTGAACCATCTTTCCAGTGTCTGTAAGCTGTAACAGACGGGATTCTACATCAACAGGATCCCCTCCAACAGCATTCGATGAGGGGTGGAACTCCCAGACATAACCCTTCTCTGCCCTGCAGAAAAACTTATATCCTTGACTAATTGGCTTGTTTGGCATCTTTGTAATGTGAATTGACCTGCCAGTGAATTGAATTATGGCTTTATCAATAGTAACATTGCTGCCAGGTACTCTGTACTGCTGCGAGAAAAACTGCAGTTGCTCCAGTAGAATATCCACCTTTGAATGCCAACAAGGTAGGCCTTCAGGAGTTTCAGTTGGTGAATTGTATGGAGAAACATGAAAGAAGTGGCGGATCTCCTGAAAGCGAGTCTTGCCAAGGTAGACAGCTGGTGGTAATCCATCCTTGGGAAGGTAAACTCCATCCTTCATCCAGTACCTCTCAGGAGGAACTCCAATCAGACCCATATGAATTTGAATTGCCAGCTAGAGATACAGATTCTGAGCAGTAACTGGCTGCCAGGAACGCTGCAGCTCTTTCTCTGGCCCAAGAAGCTGCTGCTGGATATGCTAATTGGTGTTGGCTACAAGCTGTCCCATAATGGAGTTGGTAAGAAAGAGATTGAAGATTTGAATTGGAGTAATGGTATCTAGCTTGGAGAATGACATGGGCAATCGGTTGCATGCTTTGTGAGAAGGGGCAACTGGTTGTAAAGGGTTGAATGAGGGAAGCTGAGGAAGATCTGGCAAATTTTGAATCGGTTTTTTGAGTGTTTTCTTGTGCCACTCGGCCGAGTGACCAGCTGTGATTGCCCTGGCTAGTTAAATATATGCCTCATCTGAGGAGCTATAATTATCGTCAAAGTTGAGCATTGCAGGTGGAGCTTCAGTAGTGAGTGAAGACACAGCAGGTACAATGACAGATCGATGCTGTACCACTGTAGGTGGTGGTGGTGATTGGGAGGAGGTGTGTTTTGGACCAGAGTGATTGTCCATGATGCAACGCTTGGCACTTTGTTTTTTGACATTTTTTGGTGAGGATGGTGGAGATGAGAGTATAAGTGGTGGGGGTAGGTGGTTGACATTAAGGTTCCGAGGTCTGAGGGATTCTCTGCTCGTGGTTGTTGTGGTGTGGTAGATGGGAAGTGGGAAGGTGGTCGCCACTGGGCTAAAGGATGGTACTCTCACAATCTCCAAAGTACCGCTATTTATATGCAACTCAGCACCACAGAACTTGTCACACTGCCACAAGTATTCATAAATAGAAGCTTCTACTAGTTATCTTTCAATTCATAATATTCTAGGGGGGGGTTTAAGGTGGTGGCAGTGTTGTTATAAGCGACAAGGCGCAGCGCATGCGAAAGTGGGCCCTTTCATGGGCCCAATACCGGCGAAGGGATACGTCACTCGCGTCTTATTTGTCGATATCTAACATGTAAGCTTCTCTATGATGGTTATACTTTACCATGTCCAAGCGCGCAAGCGCTGTCCGAGCTCTGTGCAGTGCTTCCGCAAGCTCTATAGTATATATCTTGCAGCCGGTAGTCATTGGTACTTGGCATTGACTTGTAGGTTCATCTTGATACGGTAATAATCTTTCGAAGTCCACATCAGTGACCATCCGGTAGACTTGATCGTTGTGCTCTTGATAGGCAGCTTTAGTAGCATATTGGTCGACTTGGTAGACCTGTTGTTAGACTTCTTGGTCGACTTCTTGGAAGACTTGTTGGTGCATGTCTCGGTAGACTGCCCGCAGGTGGGGTTTTGACTTGTCGGTAAGACTTGACTGATATGACACGGCTATTCGCCTCTTTTTGAAAATTTGTTGCTCTATCGACGACTTTTTCCGTGATTTGGGATTGTAATCGAAATCTCTGTGATTCAACACGTAATTCGGTTTGGCTTTTGCTTCATCTGCGAACTATATTTCTTCGGCTTCGGTGCGTTCTTAGTTAACTTCTCTGTGGCCATCTTGGTAGGCAGCTTCGGTAGAATATCCGTTGGATTCTCGGTAGTTATTTGGTCTGCCTCTGGTAAGGTGATTCGGTACAGTAGGGTACCCGGTAATGCTCTCGATCTCCATGTGAAGTCTTTCGGCAGTGATATCCGTTGCGGTGGGTTCACAGTGATCATCTCTTCGTAGTTATTTTGACTGTCTCTTTTGATGTCAGTCGGTAGACTATTCGATACACTCGGTGGTCATTTTCCTTCTTCTTCGGGACCAATTCGGTAGCCATATTGCAGTTGTTAAGTATCTCGTTTTTGAAGTTTATCCTCCCATCGTAGTTCAGGGCTCCTGAGACAACTTTCCAATTCTTATGCAGCGTTGCACCCTCCGCACTACCGTTCTGTCAGGCCAGAGTAACCAACCATTGGAATATCGACGATTTTCTTGTTCACGTCGGTAGCCAATGTGTCGGTAGCCAGGGCTGTCTTGATAGCCGGTAGGAAGTCGGAAGGTTCAATGGCTGCGAAGTTGCCAAAAGTCCTGTAGTAGGTCTCTTATATCTGATCTCATAATCAGGTCTGCTAGAGGGTCCACCTGCCGGGTTCCTATTTCCGGCCAGACGCTGCTTGACTCGGTGCTTTATTCGTGCACTTCCATTATGGTAATGGTTTTCGGTAGGGGTTGTGATTCCAGTACTGTCATCCCCCTCGTTTGAAAGTCGTTGCGCTGCCGATAACTTGTATATCTGCATTCGGTTGCAATTGTAGTAGATCTTCGTAGCTTGGTTGTTTGAGGCCGGCTTCCACTCAACCTCAGTGATATATCGTTTTATGAGAATACTCGCTTCCGGGCCAATATACATTGATGATTGTGCCATTCGATCACTCACGCTGGTCTGCAAGTCATGATATCTCTCAAATACAGATCGCACAAATTCGTACCACTGCTTCTGTTCTATCATCTCCATTAGCTAAAGAATCAACAGAGGATGGAGGCGATGAAGGGTAAAAACCAGGAGGCCTTGTCATTTGCGGTTCGCCCATGAATGGACCAAGCCCCGCCGTCCAATCACTCCCTTCGTGCCTTGGCGAGCCTGTAGCAGTCATTCAAGATTCCCAAGTGGAAGCTCTTCTGCTGCAACTACTCCCGCTGCTCTTTACTCACTAATCCAGCCTACGAGGGTCACCACTTCCGAGGTATAGCCTCTGCGGTTCCGCTGTACCGCAGCTGTAGCAATCCTAATCTCAGTTGGCTTCAGAAACGAAGGCCATCACAAGCTCCACACATTGTGGATAATGCTCGCTCCAGGACGACGCCAGTCGGTTCACGACTGGACAATCGTCAGTTAACTCCTCTCAGGGTCTAGAGGATCAGTAGTTACCTGCCATCCAACTGCCGCTGATTATTATCAACAAGTAGTTCCGAGCTGGAACCGCAAGAGCTCAAAGTTTAGATTGCATGCATCTTACTCACTTGTGCACAGGTGGTCTATAAACATTGCCTCACCCCATAGTAGGTGGTATAAATAGCCTTGAGACCAAGATGTCTCGGAATTTGTGGGCTCACAGCGCTAGTCATTGGGACATGGAGTTGCTATCTCAAGAGACAGAATAGCTGGCTGTCAACGTAGTACCGCAGGATCGATTGGGAATTCGCTCCCTTTCTGGTCGCCTGATAGTTGTTCACGACTGATAGTTGTTCCGAATCGCTGCTAGGTGTTGGGTGCAGCATCTGCAGAGTTTTCGACAGTCATCGAGCTCGGCGTAGTTGTAGCCTTTGCAGCAACCATCGGCATTTGTAGCATCATAGGTATTAGTGACTGAATTGAATCTCGCAGGAATAGATTCGCTCGACGGACGGGGATCAATTTCGGTGGTGTCAATTTGAAGGAAAGTATCTTACTCTATGTAGCATACGTGGTCATTGCAGTGGGTATTCTTCGAAATCGTAGGTGGACATTGAGTATCCGATCTCAATATCCTAATTTTCATCGTAAGTGAGCGTCGCCGGATAGCATCTCATCAAGGTGAACTTTCAGCGTATAGTTGATCTCTGTAGCCGGATTTCATTCGCAGAAAAACTTTGCTCCATAGACACTCTTTGATTGTAAGAGGTAGACTTCTCGTTGGGTTCTCGTTAGTCGTACGTGTTCAGGGGGAATATAGTCGTTCTTGTCACTCGCGATTATTGCATCGCTTGGTGCTGCTCAATTGACCACAGTCAATTGTAATTATGCTCATTGCAATAGATGGTATGCAATGTCCTCTTGTTGGACAGATGTAGGAGTTGTCTCTTGACTTGTAGCAATTGTCGACATTGTTGGCCGGTAATGCATCTCGCTGCCGAGTGCAACTTCGAAATTGTCTACTCTTGACAATTCACCCCATTGAGGGATGAGCGTCTTAAGACTCGTCGCTCGTATAATCGGTAGGTATCTGGACTCATGTCACAGTGCACATTCAAATTGTTGACTTCGTATTCTTGCTGGTCGAAATAGGGGTAAACTTGCAAATCCCGTGAGCAAAGCATATCCGTTTACTGAAAAAGCGATAATAGTATAAGGACGCATACGCCAGTGTCCGGCGGGATATGGATATTGTTGCAGACGTGGACTCGAGTGACTATGTATGTAGATGTGTAGATGTATAGGTATGATTATTGCAAAAGATCTAAGGCTTGTGGCGAGCGGACTATGTAGAATGGCAGTTACCCGGCACGCATCACGTGCCGCCGTGACACACCCTTCCAAGTAAATTCTGAAGGATACTCCTGACTGTACTCCATTGCATATTCCCAGCCAGCTTGACTGTACACTTCCAAGTAAGCTTTCAAGCTAATCCTAAGTACACCTCCAAGTACGCTCTCAGGTATACTTTGAGTACGCTTTCAAATACAGAGACTATCCTCCTAAGTACACCTCCGTCTATTCAAGTCGCTCTCCAGTACTCTCCTAAGTATGCTTTCAAGTACACTCCGGAACATGTTCTCAAATAGCTTTCCAATTCCACTCCATGGCAAACATCTAGTCTGCTCGACAATACACTTTGAAGTAAGGTTGCAAGATAATCCTAAGTACACATCCGAGTATGCTTCCAAGTATACCCCAAGTATCCTTTTACGAATGCCGAGGATGCTCCAAGTACACCTCTCAGTTTGATACCAAATACCCCCCCAGAAACGATCTGAAGTAAACTCCCAATTGCACTCAATGGCCTACTCACAGCTTGATTGACTATTCGCTTCCATGTACGGTTTCAAGCTACTCTGAAATCCACATTCTAGTACGATCCCAAGTACAACCCCAAGTCACTTTCAACTTCACTCGCAAGTATACTCACATGTATGTTTGCGATCACAATGGATGGTACACTCCCAGCCTTCTTGACCCAATGCTCCCAAATACACTCTCAATATGGAAGACTCTCCTAATCGCACTTGACAATGTACACCCATATGTGCTTCTGTGTGTTTAATGTAGTGCCTTGCTGAGTTGCAGGTGTCAGGCACTGGAAGAAGTGAAGCTGGAGGCATATAGTGGGTAGTATTGTGCAGACAGCGGGCAGCGGGCAGTGGACAGCAGATAGCAGGTAGCGGGCATCGTGCATCGGACAGTGGGTAGCATCTGAGGACTGTGGGGTGGTAAGGCGCGGGGGGTGTATGGTAGCCGGAACAATAACATCAGCTGATATTGTAGTCTGAACCACATCTGTTGCATTGCAACCATGTCCATTTCTCACGATACCTGACAACCCTGGTTTGACAATTGGACCCCAAGAATATGAAGGGAAGGAAGAGAATTGAACCCTAGGAAGAGAATTGAACCTAGGAAGAGAATTGAACCTAGGTCTATGGAGTAGTGCAGGTCATGCAACCTGCAACTGAATGCTATGGGTTGCATTCACGTTACACTACCATAGCATTCAGTTGCAGGGGGTGCCGACAGGGGTCTGACCTGCCATAGCATT
>Ga0307514_10002654_pt1 | contig 18199 bp, 17 predicted proteins | sample 16_EM_MG_FD_203088 | JGI IMG/M metagenome (GOLD analysis project Ga0307514, IMG submission 203088) | Populus trichocarpa ectomycorrhiza microbial communities from riparian zone in the Pacific Northwest, United States - 16_EM | ecosystem: Host-associated > Plants > Roots > Unclassified | place... | reverse complement strand
CGCCTCCAAAGCCTAGAAGGAGCGGGAGAACTGCAGCTAATGTCAGCATAGCCATGATGATCGAGCAAGGCCCTAAGACATACCGTGCAGCATTGGATGCAGAGGACGCTGAGCAATGGAAAGAAGCCATCGGCAAGGAAATGGTGTTCTAGTCCATTCACGGAGGCGGTTCCTCCGCGGAGTACCTAGTCAGTTCACGGAGGCCCACCTTCCGTGAACGAACCGTCCATTCACGGAGTCCGTACCCCACCTCCGTGAACTGACTAGTTCGTTCGCGGAGTCAGTTAAAAATTACAATTACTCTGCTCTACACGCCTGTATATACATGCACTGGCATGTACGTACACTCAGCTCACTCTATGTAACTGTATTCAATCAGCACAACCGCGTACGTTCAGCGCAGCCCAATTGAGTACATTCATCAACCGCATACTTTCAACGCAGCGCAATTGGGTACATTCATCAATCGTGTACGTTCAGCGCAGCGCAATTGGGTATATTCATCAATCGTGTACGTATAGCACGGCACAATTAGGTATATTCATCAATCGTGTACGTACAGCACAGCGCAATTGAGTACATTCTTCACAACGCAACTGAGTACGTTCCATGGATTCTATCGTGCACATAATATCGACCACCTTACATCTAACATCCCACGTCAAATTCCGCCATTCAAAAAGGATAGCTATTGAGAACTTACTCTTTGGGAAACTGCTTGTCTTCAGTCCCGTGCTGAGCTCATCCAAGTACTTTGTAGGTGTAAAGGCAACTGCACGACTGTTCGTTGCAAGTGTTTCAATGCAAAAGCCAAGTGCACACTTCATTGCCATGGCCGAGATGGTGGTGCGCAGTGTATCAATATGGGACCTTCTGCTGCGCCATCAGGTACTTTCAATCTCGATCAAAACACAAGATCAGCTCCACGGGAGCCAAGTCACAATTTAAAACGCCATCGAGCAAATACACAAGGTGATGTTTGCGTGGATACTGATCTCCCATCTGTGGAGGATACTGCTAATTGTTGAGAACAAACGAGAAAGAATCAAGAAGCTCAATTGTCTGTCGATCCAAAGAGAGGGAAAACTATAGACTTATATATTAAAGAGAGAGAACGAAAACTCCATGCCGACTGCCAAAGCTAGAGCCCAAAGCCGAGTACCTGTGCCGAGCCCTCCTCCTCAGCATGGGGGCAGACGAGGCAGACGGCGGCAGGCGAGGCAGGTGGGGGCAGACGAGACCGGTAGAGGCAGGGGAGACCGATATGGGTCGCACGCCATCAGCCTCATGCCCGAGTCCACCAGCATCGGAGTCTAAAGAAGCCACCGGGCCAAATCCCTAGTCAACACTAATGAGAGCAGTGATTTGACAGACCTGGATACTGAGGATGAGGAGGTTCCCGAGGAGGAAGGGGTCACTGTGGAGGAAACAGAATAGGAAGAGGAGGAGGGCAATGAGGAGGGAAATAAGAAAGATGAGCCCGTTTCAAATGATGACATGCAACACAGTGTAATTGAAGTTGCATCAGGACGTCCAAGAGGTATCCGATTGTAGGGATCGCGATGATGTATAGATGATGTATAATTTTTCATTGACTCTGTGAATGAACTAGTCAGTTCACGGAGGTGGGGTACGGACTCCGTGAATGGACGGTTCGTTCACGGAAGGTGGGCCTCCGTGAACTGACTAGGTACTCCGCGGAGGAACCGCCTCCGCGAATGGATTAGAACAAATGGCATCAATGGAAAGTCATGAGGTTTTCACTTTCGTTGACAAGGTCCCAGAAGGTGCTAGTATGATTGGAAGCCGTTGGGTTATGGGAAGAAAGCTAATGGCCAATGGGACAATTGACAAATGGAAAGTACGACTTGTCGGCCGCGGCGATCTCCAAAAGCCTGGCGACTACAATGACATCACCTCTCCAGTCATTGATTCGGCCTCGATTCGGCTTGCCCTCGGCCTTGCAGCCAAGCACGATCTTGAGATCGCCGTACTCGACATCCCGACTGCCTTCCTCGGCTGCCCTCTGCATGAGACTCTCTGTATGCGCCTCCCTGAAGGCGAATGGCCTGATCCATATGGCCGCACCAGACCCCTCGTCAAATTGAATAAAACTCTCTATGGCATCAAGCAAGCGAATCGGGAGTACTATGAAGAAGTGTTTGATTTCATAGTTGACGATCTCGGTCTCCAAGCCTCAATTGCAGCTCCCGGTCTCTTCTTCGGTGGCAATCTCGGCGAAGCAAATGGCGCCTTAATCCCGGTCTACGTCGACGATATCATGATCATCGGCACATCGGTCCTCGTTGCCTCCATTGCATCTCGACTGTACGATCGATTCAAGGCCGCTGGCCAAGTCCCTGTGCCTGACACCTTCCAATATCTCGGCATGACGGTCACTCGAGATCGCAGCAAACGATCAATTGCCATCGATCAAATTGGCTACATCAACCGAGTTCTTGACCGATTTGAGATGACCGACTGCCGGAAGCGCTCAACACCGATGGAGATCGGCTACAAACCCCATGCTATTCAGGCCGAAGAGCAGCCTTTCGACGCTAGAACATACCAGAAGGCTATTGGTTCGATTCTTTATGCCGCTCTCGGTACTCGCCCAGACGTCACCTACGCAACCTCAGTCTTAGGCAGATATGCCGCCCAGCCCTCGACTCTCCATTGGGAAGCGGTCAAACACCTGCTTCGATATCTACGAGGCACTTCCGACTACAAATTAACGATCTATGACCCAAGCCTCGGGCATGACTCTCAGTCAATCTTGTGCTACGCCGATGCAGACTTGGGGGGAGAAGCAGACACGAGCAAGTCCACCTCGGGAATCGTCGTCTACGCCCTCGGAACCCTCGTCATTTGGAAGTCGAAGAAGCAGAGCGTAGTAGCCTAATCGACAATGCAAGCAGAGATGATTGCCACAGCGTACGGCAAAGTGCAGATCGACTGGCTCCGTGATCTCACCTCTGAGATCGGAATTGCGAGCAAAGATATCACCAGGCGTATTCTCAATGACGGCCTAAACTGCGTTACGACTCTCAACTCGGGCAACTTCCAATCTGATAGCCGGCACTTACGACTCCGGTACCACTCGATTCATGAAGCCATTGCCAAAGGCGAAGTCGAGATCAAGCACGTGGCAGGTACGGAGATGCTGGCAGACGCTCTCACTAAGGCCCTCGGGGGAGTTAAACTCGGCGAATTTGTGGAGGAAATTGGACTCGGATAGGATCACGGGCAGGACTTGGATTTTCTTTGTTTCAGATTGTGTATTTGGATTTACACTGTATGTTTGGATTATCTTTGGATTTGGGATTTGGAATTTGGAGGAGGATCTCAGACTTTCGTTTGTTTCTTTGGTTTTGTTTCATTTCGTCTGGAAAGCCTTGGGCCAAAGGGGGAGTGTTGACTAGGGATTTGGCCCGGCGGCTTACGGCCCCCATTGGCCTCGCCTGCCCCCACCAGCCTCGCCTGCCCCCACCGGTCTCGCCTGCCCCCACCAGCCTCGCTTGCCCCCATCGGCCTCGCTTGCCCCCATGGCGAGGAGGACGGCTCGGCATTGGTACTCGGCATTGGGCTCCGGCTTTGGCAGTCGGCATTGGGTTTTCCTTCTCTCTCTTTCATATATAAGTCCATAGTTTTCCTTCTCTTTGGATAGACAGACAATTCATCATCTTCTCTTCTTCTCCATCATCTTCTCGTGTCAACAGGTCACCGTCCTGATGGCAGTCTCACTTTCGGCCATTGTGATGTCTCTTGCCCCCCCGGCTACCACATCATCTTCATCCACGTCCACCACCTTCTCTTCATCTCCAAATCCTTCCGCCACCCCCTGGCGCGTAGAACGAAGCGGTACTCTATTCAAGCCGGATGGCGTTACCCTGTCCCGAGTAGCACTCGTGGACACTCGTCCTGCTCGCCCAATTTTCCTGCTCTACCGCACCTCTTCGGTGGCCTCGGTCTTCTTCACGCACCTGCTACTCAACACGATATGAATTTCTTTGCAATTAGGGCATTTCTCAACTGTGTGGCCGCAGAGTGATCCCTGCTTTGCAGTGTATCCCATCACATTGGATTTGTGGTCGCTCCTCTGGTGATGACCTGAGCAGTAGCCACATCTGGGCTTGCTGCCGCACTTGTTCTTGATGTGGCCCCACTCGCAGTATAGCTTACATCTGCGGTCAGGTCCTTCGCTCATGTGTAAAGGCACGTACACCTTGGTTCGGCATCATAGGCATATGTACGGTAATTATACGATACAGTTGAAAACGTGGATGCGAGTGATAGTAGATGTAGCGGTATAGGTACGATTATCGCTAGAGATCTAAGGATCGCGGCGATCCGACGATATAGAATAGCCGTTACCCGGGCCCAGGTCACGTGCCGGCGTTACATTATCCCCCTCTTTATGTGCAGACCTCCTGGGCAGCATAAACCGTACAAGAGAAAAGAAAAGGAACGGGAAGGAAGCATTATTCAATAATGCCGCGTACGTACTCGTACGATATCATAAGTCACGCTACCGATTGTCACCTCTGAAGGTGACCTTTAGGCGGATCTGGCACACAGGGAAACTCCACCACCAGTGGCAGGTGGTAAAAACCCGTGCCGACGCCATTTGTACCGGGCCGAGATCCAAAGAAGAGGAGAAGAGAAGTGAGAATCAAGAAAACAGCTAAAAGTGATCCCGTCTCCATATCTCAACTTCCTAACCCATGCTTCATTGACCATCATTCCTCTTGTTTGTATCTGGTCGTAACTCTTTCTCGGAATCGTCAGGCTGGACGAGCTTCTGCTCGGGGTTCGGCATCAATGCGACCTTCCGCTGCTGGTGTCGGGTGTAGTAATCGGTACTCATCAATCGTATACGTTAATTGCGTGTAGTCTCAGTCGTAGACACCTAACACGTAAGTTCTCTAAAATGGTTATACTTATGAAGTTCAAGCGCTGCAAACACTGTCTGAGCTCTGAGTAGTGCTTCCGCATGCTCTGTAGTGTATATCTTGCACCTGGTATTCATCAGTACTCGTCATTGACTTGTCGTTCGAAGTCCGCATCAGTGACCTTCTGGTTCACTTCATGGTTGAACTTTGATAGGCGGTTTCAGAAGACTCTTGGTCGACTTCTCGGTAGAGTTCTCGATAGACTTGTTTGTTGACTTCACGCTACTTGCCTCGGTAGACTGCCTCTCGGTAGGCTTTGAAGTTGTCAGTAGGACGTTTCGGTTGACTTCTCGGTGCGTGTCTCGGTAGATGGCCTCTCAGTCGAATTCTTGGTGCATATCTCGGTAGACTGCTTCGGCGTGGGCTTTTGACGTGTTGGTAGGCCTTGACTAGTCTGACACGGCTATCTGCCTCTGATTGAAAATTTGTAGCTCTGTCAACGACTTGTCCATCTTATTGATTGTTGATTGTCATCGTGGCTCGGTAGCAGTGTAATCGTGATTTGGGATGGTAATCGTAACCTCTCTGTGATTTGACACAAAATTTGGTTTGGCTTTGGCTTTGTAAAGTGGAGTCTCGGCAGAGATGATTGTCGAAATGGGCCAGGGTAGTATAAGGATCAGTCGATCATCACATGGATCTCGTCTTGACTATGGACAACGATTTGAGCTTCGGCTCCTGGCATTGGAAATGAGATTTGCATATAGCACTCTTAGATACCACTCGTGGGTGGCAGAATTGACTCCAATTGCATCGGTGTGGGAGGTATATCATTGATCTAACTCTAACACATTAACATCTCGGTAGGTCACACTCACTATTCGACAAGAGTACTTTTGCTCTGGGAAAGCCGCTATGTGCATTGCATTTGCAGATCTCGCCATCTTGTGATTTGGCATTCGGTAGGGTCTCGGTGGACCGCTTCTCGGTGAAAGTCATTTAGATGATAGCTTTGGTGCATTCTAGCTCGACATCTCTGTGGCCATCTCAGTAGGCAGCTGCGGTGGAATATCCCCTTGCTTCTCAGTAGTCATTTGGTAGGCCTCCGGTAAGGAGTATTGGCATTCAGTTCTGTATGCCATTTGGTATGCGTCTTGGTCTGTGGCTTGGTAAGGTAAGGCTTCCGGTAATCCTCTAGATCTCCATGTGAAGTCTTTGGGCACTGAAATCCGTTGCTCTGAGATCGCTGTGATCATCTCTTGGTAGTTATCGTGGCTGTCTCTTGTGAAGACATTCCATAGGCTATTCAGTATGTTCGGTGGTCATACTCAATCCCGTTTGGGACGAAGTCGGTACCAATTTTGAAGTCATTCGGAACTTCGTTCAGAACTGTTTCCGTAGCCATGTTTCCACTCGTTTGGCATGCATCAGGCTCGTTTGACATATCTTTCTTACCCGGTGCATTTGCCCGTATACTCAACGTCCATTGTGTGCTCGGTGAGCTTATCTTCTCATCTCGCGGGGTATGCTCGCTGCCTCTCCTCCGGGTTTGCATGTTGATTCATTGGTAGGTGTGCTTGCCACCACTTGACTCGGTGCACTTATCGTCGTTCTGAGTACACCAGTCAATTCATCCCTAGGTGCACTTGCCGCTGCTAGCCTTCTCAATTGATGAATGTATCTCTCGGTGGTTTGTTCCTGGACTTCTGGCACAGCAACTGTTTGCGGTAGGTGTTGTTTGAGATTGCTGTATGGTCATCCCCATCTTTTGAAAGTTGTTGCTCCGCAGGTGACTGGTGTAATACGGCGTAGTAGGGACTATCGATTGGAAGGATTTGATTTGATGTTGATTCCAAAGCCGATTTGCAGTTGTCAATTGACATCATAGGTGTGAAGCTCGAGATCACTGAGTCGGGATCGCATTCAGGATAGTATTCACGGTAATATAACTTCGTAACCAATTGGCACGGTATTCAGCATTGGATTCGGCAATGTAATATCTGCCATACCGGCGCTTCATTTAGGCTTTATTAGTAGTCCGGAATGTACTCGGTACGGCAAGGCCGCTAGTACGTATTTCTGCCAATCTACATTCTCAATTGCTAGTCTTGTAGCTTATCATCGAAAGTAAGTATATTTAGTAGAGTAGAATTCCACATAACCTTGTGCATATCGCAATAGTCAAACAGACTGCTTGTCATCTGTCTCCCAGCATTAGTGCATCTCCAGGAGGGGCATATCGGCACTCGTAAGACCAATTCTCATAATCCCAATGATTGCGCTTTTAGTCAATAAAGTAGCTTTCCGCAAGACTGTGGTGTCTTGTATCTGGGACGTTATCTCTTGTCCAGGCTTCCAATTGTAGTTTATAAGTATACGGCACTTCTAAGTGCGCTTCACCACTGTGAATTGCCTGAGGGGATGTTCTCCAAACTGCAGACACGCACGGATTCGTACGGCTCTGAATCTGCTGCATCATTGTTAGCCAAATCGATGAAAGAAATGACGGAAACGGTGGAATGGACAATCCAGGAGCCCGGATCGGAACGGTTCGCCACAATCGGGCTAAGCCCTGTCCTCCAGGTACTCCCTTCGTGTCTTGCCGAGCCAGTAGCAGTCATTCAGGGTACCCCTGCAGAACCCCTTCTGCCGCAACAAGCACTGCTGCTCACTGCTCGCCCATTGAGCATCGACCGGGGCTTGTCTCACCTAATTTTCCCAGGTGACCCCTTCCGACATTGTTCATGTGTAACGGCACGGCTACACGTGACGTGTCCAGGGCCGGGTCACATCATTTTATATAGTCGGCTCACCACGAGCCTTAGATATCTAGCGATAATCTTACTACACATCTACACCTATAATCACTCGAGTCCACGTTTGCAACCATATCCACTCAATTACCGCACGTGAGCCTACGTAGCCGTGCGCTGGCGTACGTGCCTTTACACTATGATCGCTCTTCAGTAAACGGATATGTTTCGCTCACGGGATTTGCGAGTTTACCCCTGTTTCGAGAAGGAAGAATATGAAGTCAACAATCAGAAATCACTTCAACACGAGCCTAGAGGCCTGCCGATTACACGAGCGATGAGTCTTAAGAAGTTCATCCTTCAATCAAGTCATTGACGGCAGCAGAGATGATTCCGACGATCCAATGGCCACCGAGGCGCGTCACAGCCAATATCGACAATTCCTACTAGTACCGAGAAACGAGTCTAAAACCCCCCCCAAACGAGATATATCGCATACGATCAACGGAGAGGATTACCTACCGACGGCTGCAATCAATCACCGATTGGCGGAGGAGATGCAATTGCGATCACGTTACCCCTTAACGCGTCGATTCACCAGCAACGAACCATAAACGAAGTTGGAGACGATATTCGAGTCAGCACAGCTACATCGCACAATGAATCACACCGACGAAGCGCACTCACGGTTACACTCCACCGAGTCGAGTGGACTGCACCTGCAGCCCTGACGATGCCACTAGGGCAGAGATGATCTATGATGCGCAGTTATGGGAAGCCGAATTAAGCCCACATACGAATGAGCAGCCTACCGGCATTGAGCAGCCTACCGGCAATGAGCAGCCTACCGGCAATGAGCGCCTACGAAAGTGATGAATGAAGCCCACTTAACGAGAAGATAACTACTCAAGGAGCGGAACAATTGCACCATCGAAGTACGCCAGCGGAGGAGATGGTTTACCCGTTTGAACGAAGTGCACCTACAATGATCAAGGACCTACAGATGACAATCATTGCACAGCACGAAGTGCACTACTGTTGAAGTACGCCTACAGATACATTACTCGAATGCTGCGCCATCCACGAGTCAAACGCACCTACGAAGATGAAGGACCTACAAACGAGAACCATTGCATACTGCGAAGTGCATTTACGGTCGAGACCATCACACTTTCAAAGATCGACTGGGACTGCGGAAACTACAAGAGAAGATACGAGATGAAAGATATGAGATGAACTGCGTGCACGTGGCTCGAAAGCAATCATCCAGAACCTAGGGCCTGCGGAACTGTAACAACGGTGCACGCCAACGTTCAGGGAGACCGAGGTCAGCGTTCAGAAACCCGTGTACGGGCGAGTGATATGATATGCATACTATCTGGTATAGAGCTACCACCATTATGAGGGGAGAACCCGGAGATACACTTCTCGCGGAAGCGATTATTGTGGTTGCAAACCCTAGAGGTTCGCACGATATTGTGAATACCCAACTCGGTCAACCCGAAGGGAGAGGTGTCAGCAGCGTGTTGCTTTCGGCCGCAAAATTGGTGATCTGCTTGCTAGCGAAGAGGTTGCCGTGGCTTTCGCTCTACGAGTAGAGGAATGCATTGGATTGCTGGGAGCTACGGTAGAGCGGACTCACGAGTAATGTGAATACCCTCGTATGCTGGATGAGCGAGCAGGAGCAGCGGCGGTAGTTGCGGCAGATGAGGAACCAAACTCGGGTATACTTGAATGACTGCTACTGGCTCGCCGAGACCCGAAGGGAGAGACTGGACGGCGGGGCTTGGTTCCCCTGGAGCGAACCGCTAATGACAAGGCCTCCTGGATTTTCCCCTTCACCGCCTCCACCCTTTTCAATTCTTTTGGCTAACGCAGATGGAGCAGATACGGAGTCGTATGACGGTGAAGTGGACTTACGAGTGCCGGAGATAGATGACCGGAGATGAATCAAGAGAGAGAGACAATCAGTTGTGTTTGTTATATGACGATATCGAGGTTATGTGAAGTTATACCCTTTTTGAGATCACTGACTACTGAGTTCAGGGTACGAAAGTTGCAATTGAGCGCAGAGATGCAGATACATGATGTACCGCGGCATGTCTCCACCGAGTACGACCAAGAGCACTATTTAGAGATACCGAATGAAGCAGATGATGCCAGAGTTACAAAGCCGAATACGATTCAGAATCCGTTTCGGGAATACAAAGCTACGAAATTACAATGCTGAATGAGATGCCGACTCAACCTCGGCGATCCCGACATGCACAGATGCTACGGCAAAAATCAACTTCCGAATCAACACCGTAGGAAGCCGTATGAGATTAGTCGTCGACGGAGCAAGGACTTTCAAAAGAGAGGCGAATGACCGTACCGGAAGTGCTGGAACGAAGCACCGCGAAGCGCATTCACCAATAGAGACCGCTAGCAGCGACAACCGCACCACGAGAAGAATCGTCAAACTTGGCTCAGAGAATGGCGATAAATTCACCCAGACAAGTCATGGCCAGCACACCTTGAGATGAATCGAGAAACCCACCTGAAGTAGAGTCGACCAGCGTTGTGGCGGGAAAATCCGTTTCTCACCACCACCGCCACTCAGCGTGGCAGAGGACTGAGCTACGGCGGGTGAACGGAGATACAGAGATAACGGAGATGGACGGAGCGACGGGGAGTACATATTCGGGAGACCCCGGGGTAGATAGCATCCTATACTATCTTATCATACAACGAATTATACACTCTATCTTTCCCATCTTTTGATCTCACTCGCTCTTTCCGAGATTTCGTGGATCCACGCAATTGCGTGGATCCTCACGGCCGGGTAGTATCATATCTTCTCACCCTCTTCCTACGCTCCTCGAGCCAGAACCGCTCTTTCTCACGAATTCCCTTTGGAATTCCGCGAGAGGTGCGGCGGAATGTTGATGATGGGCTCTCTGCCTTCTAGCTCCGCCGTTTCACCACAGCGTACCTGACGAAGAAGTGGCAAGCACACCAGAGAAAAGCCAGCGAGCGCACCCAGCGATTGGAGATGATAAGTTCACCGAGCATACGACAAATGACAAGTGTACATGCAAGTGCACCAGAGAGGTGGATGGAAGTCAATAAGCGAAGCGAAGTCAATAGGATACCCGAATGTGGATAGACGAAGCATAGCCGTTGCAGTGAGGTCGAGATTGAGGACATTGGGACGTCTCATACGAAGATCCTCCCTTAGGTGTAGTGAGCTGACAGTAAGTCAACAGGCAGAGTGAGTCAGGGTAGTCACTGGACAGAGGGCGACGCGGAAGGACGACCGAAGCCGAAGGGGGATAGTCTTAGTCTGCAGACGAAACGAAAGCCGAGCCGAATTACGTGTCGAATCACATAGAGATTACGATTACTATCCCGAATCATGATTACACTGCTACCGAGCCACGATGGCAATCGACAATCGATATGATGAAGAAGACGTCGACGGAGCAACGAGTTTTCAAAAGGGGGAGATAACCACCTCTACAGAATCAAATCCTACCCACAACTCAACAGCCCACCGTGAGGCAATCCACCGAGACACGCACCGAGAAGTCGACTGAGAAGTCAACGTAGTCAACCAAGATTCTACTGAAGCCGCCAATCGAGAGCGCAACCATGAAGTCGACCGAGAGTCACCGAAGCGGACTTCCAAAGATGATTACCGAATCAAGATGAACTTACAAGTCAATGCCAAGTACCGATGACTACCGGCTGCAAGATATACTCCACAGAGCATGCGGAAGCGCTGCATGAAGGCCCAAGAGAGCGCAGGCGTGCTTGAACTTGGTAAGTATAACCATGTTAGAGAAGCTTACGTGTTAGATATCGACGAATAAGACACGAGTGACGTATACGATTGACGGCTACGACCGATGCTGGCAGCGGAAGCTCCCATTGATGCCGAGTCATGAGCGGAAGCTCTACTACCTTGACGATTCCGACAATGACCTACGCCGAGATACGAGCTACGGGAATGATGGTCCTTGGAGCATGGGTTTGGAAGTGGAGATATGGAGACGGGATCACTTTTGGATGTTTCTTGTTTCTCTCTTCTCTTCTTCTCTTCTTTGGATCTCGGCCCGGTATAAATGGCGTCGGCACGGGTTTTACCACCTCCGGATCTCAGTCAATGGGAGGTGGAGTTTCCCCGTGCGCCAGATCCACCGAAAGGTCACCCTGCGCGGTACTGATCGGTTGTGGGACTTATGGGTTCGTACGATTGCGTACATGGAACGGTTGTTTGATTGCTTCCTTTCCATTGCTTTCCTTTCCTACTCTTGAACGGGGTTATGCAGCCCAGGAGGTCTGCACCTAAAGAGGGGGATAATGTAACGGCACGGCTACACGTGACGTGTCCAGGGCCGGGTAACGTCATTTTATATAGTCGGCTCGCCACGAGCCTTAGATCTCTAGCGATAATCTTACTACACATCTACACCTATAATCACTCGAGTCCACGTTTGCAACCATATCCACTCAATTACCGCACGTGAGCCTACGTAGCCGTGCGCTGGCGTACGTGCCTTTACATCATGCTCCCAGCAGAGCGGTGCCTCAGCAAATCATGTGGCCAACCCTGCAACGACCTCATTAGGTCGTCGAATGCGGTGGCCCCCAAGAACTTAATATATACAACTCGGGGAGGTTCACAAGCACCGTCTTCCGCACTTCCATCTCCCTGGGGTAGCGTAGTGATAGTTTGCTCATGTCCGAAATTCCCAATCGGCGTCCGCAAACCTAGCAACTGGCCTTGACGCAAGTCAATTTCAGGATTCCTAAATTGGATCCAAGGAAGGCCAAGTATGAGATCATAAGCAATCATAGGCACAAGGACATCCGGTTCATTCACTGGCACCTAATATTCAATATATAGACACGAGATTGTCGTTTTCCGACTATCTTACACTGACATCATACCCGGCTCTCAAGGCCGAAAGTGGCGATGTATGCCGGTTCTGATAGCAGTCCAAGTCGCGGAAGCAGTCTGCGCGCCATGAAGAGGCTGGTAGCACCGCAATCGATAAGAGCTCGAATGTGCTGCCTCTCTCCATGTACGTCTCGAACATAGAGTCCATGAACTGTGTGAGATACAGTAGGTAGGTGGACTTCTATTGTCCATAACAGCTGTGCTCGTAACTGCACTTTACGCTGTGCAATGAATGGCCGCTATAACATCGCATCAGTTAAGGGAAAGCTTCTGATCGTAAATGGGCTTCAATTTTGGGGTAGGTTTCTTCGTAAGTGCACATCGCTCGTGCAGACGTTCGCAGCGGTAAGAGGGTCTAATTTGTAGACTAATCCTCCTCTGTAGGTGGGTTGCGCTCAAGTAGTGTATCGATATTGATATTGACTTGACATGGTGGGGAAGGTTCCAAAGTCACACTCGATTTCATTGCTATCCGGTGCGCTTGAATTTTATCCAAAGTTGCCATTACTGTAATTGCAGTCGAAAAGCATTGATATAGTAGGTCTCGACCGTAAGTGCACTTCCGCTGTGCAATGACTGTCCGCTGTAGTTTCGTTCTTTGCGAGGAAGTGCTTCTATCCTGGAGTAAAACTCGGTAAGTGCACTTCGATCGTGCAAACAGTCGCGGCAGTAAGAGTGCTTCTTCGTAGGCTGGTCGTCCTCCGTAGGTGTATGTGGCCGTTGAATGCCTGCGCAGGTGGGCTTCTTCGATGTTGCAAGAGCTGTCTGTGTACACCCCAATTGAAGTCGGTGGAATTCGCTCAATTAGAAGCAATGAAGTCGTAACTTTGCTGACTCGCAATCGTCTCACAAATTCACCTTTGTTTCTCGGTATTGGCGATTCAGTGGTAAGATTGCGCCATTGATTGTAGGTTCTCCGACTGATAATCGCACACAATTTACTCGTCGGACTGGTGTTCGAACTCCCATATGTTTATCGTATTCGGTGTCTCTCTTAGGCAGGATCGAATAGTTGTGTTCTGTACTCGTGATAATTATCGTCTTTTGCCACCGGTGACGCGTCTCGTGTGCCAATTGGTCTCTGAACTCGTCTCTAGTGCCATGAAGCAGCTCGATTGAATGATGAAATCATCAAGGTTCTGTGCTTGCAGTAGTCATGTTTCGATATCTCGTTTCGAAGGGGGTAATGTCAATTGTTGACTTTCTGATGTGGCGTGTCAGTAAAGGGGTGAACTCGCGACATCCCGTGAGCGAAACGTATCCGTTTACTGAAAAAGCGATAGTTGTGTAAGGGCACGTACCCCTTGGTTCGGCATCATAGGCATACGTATGGTAATTATAGGATACGGTTGCAAACGTTGATGCGAGTGATAGTAGATGAAGATGTATAGGTCAGATTATCGCTAGAGATCTAAGGCTCGCGGCGAGCCGACTGTATAGAATCGCCGTTACCCGGCTGCGGATCATGTGCTGCTGTTACATCGTGTAAGTTTCGACTTCTTCCCACATCCCCTCCGCCTTGATTTCTTTATTAATTATGATCTGTGACACCCTGCTCCCCATAACCAAGAAAACTACTGATGATGTGGAAATCTCTCTGTTCTGCCTCCTCTCCCTGATGGTATGGGGGTTCGCCAGCCACCATACTTGGGTGGGGTTTACTATACCCTGATTCTCCACTTTGAATTCTTGTCGCATCTTGTGCAGGACTTCTGTGCCTTTCCCTCTGTACCATACAACAGGTACTGTGGGGACATTTAGCCTTGGCCAGGATTCATTCTCTTCGATATCCACGACTACGTTGTCAACCGTTCTCGCTGCACTGATCATCACATCGCAGTACTGCACATCCATCTCTGCTGTCCCATATGAGTGCGTGATTGCGCAATCGCACCATTGGCATTCCTTTTGGCATTCATGATCCTAATGATGGCCGGTGTCATATAGTGGAAGAGCGCTCTATTGATTGCGTACACGATTTCCTGGTGCATTTTATTGGAGAGCGGTACACTCTTGTCTCTTCATATTCTCAGGCGTCTCTCAACTATACTCGGTCCAGCTGTCAGGGCAGGGCATTGGCGGACAGGTGATCTCTGACACTGAGCTCAGGGTAGGACGGTCTCCCACCACCTAGTGGGTGTGGGTCATCACTGTGCCTTGGGTGTGGGGTGATGTTTGGGCTGCAGTTTGAGCTGCTGCTTGGGCATCGGTTGCTGCTGCAAATGCTGGCGCATCACTGGTTCCTCTTCTTGCGTCGTGTGAGCAGGTTGTGAGGCCTCTAGACCTCCGGCATCCATCCCCCCGGTCTCATCTCTTTCTATCTCTCTCGGTTCCTGGGCTGGTGCTACTCCTTTCATGATCTTCACCATCCTATTTGCGATGCCGGCACCCACCGTCTGTTGTCCTCGTGGCGAGCATCCTACATTTGCTCTCACTCTTGCATCCACGTCCTGATTCCCAACCACTGTGCTTCTTTGCAGCCTGTTTGCGCTTGTACCAAGTATGTTAGGTGTCCAACAGTTCATTGCGTCTGCATTAGCTCCTGCCATGGCTGTCGCATAGTTCTCTCCATACGGCCCCTCCAATTGCCGGGGGTCGCAGGAGCCTCGCTCCCCCTTCTCTGCTTTATGTGCTCGTTTCTCTCCATCGGCTCACACAAGGTTGTGCCCACAGTGTCCGTGTGGCAGGGTGTGGCTGCTGCTGTCATCTCGATAGCCATGTTCATAGGCGCGTCGCTCCTCCTGTCTCTCGCTTCTCCCGTGTCCAGGTCGCACCTAACACTTTCTCAGGCTGTGTTCGTCACTCCTGTGAGGGAAACCTCTCTTTGTAGGGTAGTTCTCATCGTCGCTTGCTGGTTGGCTGACGTGTCGTGCAATGGCGTCTTTTGCCAAGACTCTGCATGACTCGACACTATTACGTCGGATCATCTGCAAACAGTTCTGCCGCGGTCGCGCCCATGCTGGGACGCTCGCTCCGTGCTCAATTCGATGTCCAGATTCAGTTGCCAATGTCCGTTTTGTTGTTGCTAATCCTGTTGTCAAAATATTACGCAGTTTCTGTTTCGCCAAGACTAATTGGAGGTGAGACTAAGTAGGCTGCATGAGCTCTGTCAACCAAGATGGCTGCGGCATCTGTGGCTGACCACCCTCCTTTGCTTCTGAATTGGCTGTTGCTCAGTAGTACTCTTCTTTCAGACTCATCTGACAGAAGCTAAGCGACTACTATATCAACCACGTTTCCCATGCAGTGCAACAGCGATATGGAATGATAGGCCTTCAGCCAGGTGTAGTCGTCTTTGCCAGGCCGGCCAATCACCATTCCGCTAGCCCGCCTCTATACAGATGGGTGTCTTCCGGTGCAAATCGCCGCCTTCATCATTCTCACAATCCTCTCTTGGTCCCACTTTCGGGGCAGCTGTAGAGCGCTGCAAGACAGCTTGTACGGCCCTGGTGCCTTTTTTCACCAATTGAGACAATAGGGTTTGTTCAACTGTTTGCTCTGTGACGTGTGTGTGTATGCTCCCTGCAGGAGGTAGTTCATAGTATAGGTCGTCATCATCCGGCAGAAATGATTCGCGCCTCTGCATCTTCACCTTCTCTAGTGGTGTGTTTTCCGGCTTGCCTTCCCCGTATGTCAAGGCCTCCACAGTAATGCCTGCCCGAGGGTTTGTGTACTGTGCTGCTCTCCATACCTCGGCCTCCCTCAGGTTTTGCAAGTAGTTGCTCCTCATTTTCCTCTTGGACTGTGGAAACGACTTCTGGAGTTCCACCTTTTCATTGGCAGCCTCTTCCGAGTTCCGTCTCCTCCTTTGTTCTGTTCTGACAGCCTTCCTGCTTTCCCTGATGTCGGTGTTCCACCACCGGTTCAATTTGCCGCAGCTCCTGATCTTCTTTGCCATGGGGTGGAGAACGCTGCCCAGTGCTCCCTGATACCATGCGGCCTCTTGCTCCACCTCATCTGGTGTGCATTCTACGTCCAGATGTGCGCTATCTTTCGCTAGCTCCATCCATTGCTTTTTTGCTCCATTTGCATCCTCCTCAGTTGTTGCAGCTAAGTTCCACCCTACTACACTCTCATGGCCCGCCTCCTCCTGCTTGTCTACATCCCCCTCCCACTCAATCACCTGATGGTCAGAACCTGTGGCGTGGTGGTCATAGGCCACGGTGGACTAATTGGTTATTGTTCGATTCGCTGGCATCAGGTCGATGACCCACTCGCCCTCATGACCATCTCTTGTCCAGTGGTGGGTGGCTTCACCATTGTCTCCAATCTCCAGACCGTTTTGGTCAATCACGTCTTCCCAGAACGCAGCATTGCGCTGCACTTGGCACCTCGGGTTCCATTGTATGCTATGGGTGTTATAGTCTCGAACAAGGATAGTGCTACGCTGCTGAATGACTCTCTGCCAGTTCATCATTCGCCCTTGTCTCTCTCCCGAATGCATGTTCTTCTGTTCGTAGATGGTGATGATGCCGGTTATCATCTCCCCTCTACACCCAACGGCGGTGGCAATGACATCTTCGTTCGCACCTCTGCTTATATCTGTCTGGTGATCAACCACCAAGCCACTCCCTCTTTGTATCGCCACCTAAAATGTTCGTCTTTTTTCTTATTTCGTGTGCCAAATTGCTGATCCCCAAACTTCCGCGTTCATTCGGTGGCTCTTGCAAGTACACTACGTCCGCTCTTCATTCGACTCCTGTCTCCAGCACCACAATGGTCCACTCATATGACATTGCGCAGTTGTACTGGAACACTTTAATCATGTGTTGCCAGGGCACCCACCTCAGTTTCAGCTTCAGTTGTGGCCGTAGTTGGAGACGGGGTCTCGTTCTTCACGATGTCTGTTGCTTCACCCGCTGCCTCTGCTTTGTTCACCTCAGCCTTCTCGTCAGCTCTCTCCTCTTATTCACTCTCCACCTCTCCTGATGCTCTTCCCCTGGGACTACTACCATGCACCAAACTGTTTGTCACCGTTGCCGTGTGCAAAGCTTCGCACCCTGGTGCCTCTCCTGATGTTCCCGTTGTTCTACTCTGCCCCACCAATTCGGCGGCTTTGCTCTTCTTTGCCCACCTGCTACTGAACACAATATCATTTCCTTTGAAATTTGGGCACTTTTCCAGAGTGTGGCCACAGAGTCATTCCTGCTTTGCCATACACCCCACTGCATTGCATTTATGGTCGCTTGTACGGTGATTGCCTCAGCAGTAGCCACACTGGGGATTGTTGCCGCACTTGTTTTCCATGTGGCCCCATCTGTAGTGTTAGCAACGGTTCCGGACCGTCACTTCGGGTCCGGGTCCGGGTCCAAACCGAACCATTGCCAAATTGGCGGTCCGGGTCGTCAATAAACCCGAACTGCCCACTCGGGTACGGTTCCATGGTAAACTCCCAACCCGTCTGAATTGGGCGGGTTGTCAGCGGTTCGCACAGCGGGTCCATCTATAGATTCATATAAGGCTCTTGTATTTGCAGTGTGTTAATAGTATCTTATCAAAATGAAGTTTTCAGCAACCATTGATTAGCTTTTGCTTGTTGAGCAGTTTGCAATATCGATTAATTTGGTATCTGTGTTTCACCTTCAATATATAGTATTTTTGCCTAGAAA
>Ga0307514_10002653_pt1 | contig 18200 bp, 25 predicted proteins | sample 16_EM_MG_FD_203088 | JGI IMG/M metagenome (GOLD analysis project Ga0307514, IMG submission 203088) | Populus trichocarpa ectomycorrhiza microbial communities from riparian zone in the Pacific Northwest, United States - 16_EM | ecosystem: Host-associated > Plants > Roots > Unclassified | place... | reverse complement strand
TCCTTGTACTACGTGGGGGGGGGGGGGGGTGTGGTTGGGTTGGTGTTGACAATTTTGGTGTGGTTGCTTAATTCATCTTATTTTGCCCAGTTTGATTCAATGTAACTAAGTCAATTTCCAACTTTATATACAAGCATTTCTGTGAGCACTCTGTTTGTGTGATTCCTGTTGTCCTTCCTTTTGCATCTTCTGATTTTTTTGGGAACACGGGTTGTACCACGTTCCCAAACGGACTCTTAATTATTGCAATGCATGGAAAATTCTTTATTCATGTGGCTATGTAATAATGCCAATTATACTTAATCCATTAATTTTTGTAGGCTTCGTTTAGAGCCTTAGTTGGCAAGGGTTATCAGACAATGCAAAGTTTGCTATTGGACTTTTGTCAATGGCGTCCAAGTGAAGCACTTTTAAATGCACTTCTTGATATGCTTGTCGATGGAAAGTTTGATATAAAATCAAGCCCTCTCATAAAGGTGATATCCTTGCCTGAAAATTGGAACAATTCATTGCCAGTCACTGTTAGTTGATCATACATTTGTTAATTCTTATTTTACCTTTTCTATATACTCAAATGTTTTTATAATCTTAAGTTAGTGAAATAGACTTGCTTCTCATATATAGTTTTTTCCACTCTTGTTCTGATTCAGAATGAGGATGTGATCATACTTTATCTCAGTGTTCTACAGAAGGTTGGTAATTGTTTCCCACTGTAAATTTTCCATTTGTTTGTTTCCTTTTCCTCAGATTTGGAGTGGCCACTGCCTCATCTCTGAAGTTGTCCCTTTTTTTCCCTCTGTTTTTTGACAACAATACTCTGTATCATTACTTTCTATTTTATGACTGGGCAGAGCAGTGACTCTTTGCGGCACTATGGTCTCAACATGTTCCAGCAACTGCTCAGGGATTCCATTTCCAACCGAGCCTCATGTGTCAGAGCAGGAATGCTTAATTTTCTTCTTGATTGGTTTTCTCAAGAAGATAATGACAGCACCATTTTGAAAATTGCGCAATTGATTCAAGTCGTTGGTGGGCATAGCATATCTGGGAAGGATATCCGTAAAATCTTTGCTCTTCTCCGAAGTGAAAAAGTCGGGATGCGGCAGCAGTACTGCTCACTATTATTGACCACTGTTTTGTCAATGCTCAATGAGAAGGGCCCAACTGCTTTTTTTGATTTCAACGGGAATGATTCTGTAAGTCCCTATGGTTTCTTAGAAGTTATCTAAAGAAATAAATCTGTATCTTCATATCCAATTACATTGACATGCAGTGTTTTCCTTCCCTTCTTTATGGAGCTATACATCTATTTTGTAAGTGTATCTCCAGTTGGCTTTGATATTGATAGGAAGTTTTTCTATGCATTCATTATGTATATTTGGAAAATGATTTTGTTTTCCACATATCTTTTCTGTAAGTGCATCTCCAGCTGGCATTGATATTGACAGGAAACTTTTCTTTGTGTTCATAACGTTTATTTGGAAAATGATTTTGTTCTCATCATTTCATTGTCTTCTCTATCTTGTTACTTCTTTACAAATTTGTAATCAGATTTGGGGTTGGGGGGTTATTGTGCAATCTTTGTCCAGTTAAATGAACTCGATTTCACTAGTTTTAAGGATCTTTCTGTTTTTAGGCTATTGTTTATGGGATAGATTTTTTTTGTCACTGCTTTGAGAGATGTAAGGTTCTTAGTTTTCAGTTGGATTGGAGAGCTATTGTGTTGATTTTTTAACTTTGAATTGGATGATGCTTTAAACTCCTCTTTATACTTGTGATTTGTTTTATCATGATAAAATACACTTCTTTTACTCTTAAACATGAGTTTTTCAGGATACTTGCACTCTCATTCTCAGAGAAATTAACAATAATATAAAAAAAATGATTATTTGCATTTTCTCTTAACTTACTGCAGGGGATTATAGTTAAAACACCTGTGCAGTGGCCTCTCAGCAAGGGTTTTTCTTTTTCGTGCTGGCTTAGAGTGGAAAGCTTCCCTAGAAATGGAACAATGGGTCTTTTCAGTTTTCTTTCTGAAAATGGAAAAGGGTGCTTGGCAGCTGTTGGAAATGAAAGGCTTATTTATGAGGTAAGTTATTGGCTGGGAAAAATCTTCTGGTGGTGGTGGTAATTCATATACGAAAAGCTCTGATCAATAATTTGGACTAAGAAGATTCTTGTTAGCATCTCATTTAATATTATCTCCTTGTGTCTTTGGCAGTCAATTAATCTGAAGCAGCAGCGTATTCAATTTCACATTAATTTAGCCAGTAAGAAATGGCATTTTCTTTGCATAACTCATAGCATTGGGCGGGCATTTTCTGGGGGTAGCCTGTTGAGATGTTATGTGAATGGTGATCTCGTGGCATCTGAACGATGCAGGTTCTATCCCACTTCCTGTCTTTTATTTCATTCACATTTCAATTTGCGTAGAGGGATTTTCCTCCCTGATTTGCATCTTTTCATGATTCAGATATGCAAAAGTTAATGAATTATTGACGAGCAGTAGTATTGGCATGAAAATTAATTTGCCTCATAATGAAGAAGAAATTTTTCCGGACTCCATTCGAGATTTCTTCTCTTTTCATGGTCAGATTGGTCCTGTCTACTTGTTTAGTGATGCCATTTCTTCTGAGCAAGTCCAGGGCATCTATTCCTTGGGACCAAGCTATATGTACTCGTTCCTTGATAACGAAGCCACACCTTTTTATGATAGCTCATTGCCCAGTGGAATTCTTGATTCTAAAGATGGTCTGTCATCAAAAATTATCTTTGGACTCAATGCCCAGGTTTGCTGTCTTCTCATGAAAATTTTGGTTTTAAAAGCTTGCTTTGGATATTTGGGCAAATTCAAAGCAGTTAGTTTCTTTTTCAGGCAAGTGATGGCAAGAAGCTGTTTAATGTTTCACTGGTAACAGATCATGCATTAGATAAGAAGGCATTTGAAGCAACTGTTATGGCTGGTACACAGTTATGTTCACGACGCATGCTGCAACAGATAATTTACTGCGTCGGTGGCGTGTCTGTGTTTTTTCCTCTCATTTCCCAATCTGATAGGTATGACAATGAAGAAAGTGGATCCTTTGAACATGCATTGCTTACACCAATCACAAAAGAACGCCTGACAGCTGAGGTTATTGAGCTTATAGCTTCTGTCCTAGATGATAATTTAGCAAATCAGCAGCAAATGCATCTTCTTTCTGGATTTTCAATACTGGGATTTTTATTGCAATCAGTTCCACCAGAGCTACTCAATTTGGAGACCCTTTCAGCTTTGAAACATCTGTTTAACGTTGCTGCAAATTGTGGTGTGTATCATAAACTATCCACTAATTTTAATTCATGTGGAAAAGTACTCTATTCATGTATTGATTATCCTCAATCATTTTAGTTGCATTTTGTGCATATACTTTTTTTGTTTGAAAGTATTTATCTTCTTTGCTTTTTCTTCAGGGTTAGCTGAGCTGCTTGTTAAAGATGCCATATCTTGCATCTTTCTTAATCCTTTCATCTGGGTCTACACAGTATACAAGGTGCAGCGAGAGCTTTACATGTTTCTCATCCAGCAATTTGACAATGATCCAAGATTACTCAAGAGTCTGTGTCAACTACCTCGTGTTATTGATATAATTCGTCAATTTTACTGGGACAACTCAAAATCTCGGTTTGCTATTGGAAGCAAGCCTCTTCGGCATCCCATTACCAAAGTTATTATTGGAGAGAGACCTAATAGAGAAGAAACTCACAAAATTCGTCTTCTTTTATTGAGTCTCGGTGAGATGAGCCTCAGGTACCGTTTCCACTACTGCAGTTACTTTGAAACAAACTTATTTTGGTTTATTGGTTTCTCATCTGGTGTTTTATTTTACAAGTTCTTATATAAAATTTTGGGATATGCAGGCAATGCATTGGCACTGCAGACATAAAGGCAATAATAGCCTTCTTTGAAACAAGCCAGGATACGGCATGCATTGAGGATGTTCTGCATATGGTCATCCGTGCTCTCTCTCAAAAACAACTGCTTGTTGCTTTCCTTGAACAAGTTAATCTCATTGGTGGTTGCCACATTTTTGTTAATCTTCTTCAGAGGTATGCTATTCTATGAGGCTGTTGCGTGATCATATGATGATTTCCTTAGATGTAGCATCTAGAATGCCAAATTTTATAGAGACTTTGAGCTTTTGAAGGCATTGAAATGAAATTTGTTACCAATTGCATGCTTTTTGCAAATTTGAATTGAAAAGGGGCTACAAAATTGTTTGAGTTCATGGTTGGTAGGTGAGTTAAATTAAGCTGGTGTTTCATTTATATGTAGATATGCTAGACTTTAAACTAGGTATTATGAACTCCAGAATCTTCATCAAGTTAGTAAAAGCTGTTTAACAACTGCTAAAGCAGCCTGCTTTTAGTTAAACATTTTACATTTTAAGTGCCTCTGCTATATGTATATACTTCTTCTCAGAAGAAAGAAAGAAAAAGTATTATTGGAAAGAAAGAGACTATAGACAATTCGGAGAGTAAGTCATCCTTCAAAAAGAAAAAGAAAGTAAAGAAAAGGTTTGAATGTAAATGTGATTTCCAAACTTGTTGAATGTCAGGAAAGAAAGGCAAGAACACTCCCCTAAAAGCCTGAATGTGTGCATTGCAAATATACGTTTATCCTACGTTTGGAGTTGATATATGGTTACACGAAGCTGCTGTTCCTAAATGGCTGCAGTAGTGAATGTCAAAGAATCAGTTCAACTTAAAAGCTTAAGCTCCTAGGTGTGAAAGTTCTTTGGATTTGAAACTTGCACGGCCCACCATTACACTGTGCTTAATTCTATTAATTTGGCTCATGACCAGTTGGTTATCAAGACTTTGATACCATGTCAAAGAACTAGTTCAACCTAAGCTCCTAGATGAAGCCTCAAGAATGATTTTATATTACTCTCTAACATTGAAAAATTCAACCTTTTCTTTCAGAACTCATAGCACTTTTAGAATAATATCTGTCTTTGATTTGCATATAGTTTATCTCTAGATGTGCTTCTATTTCTTTCATAGAATTCAGGATTTGAATCAATGGTTCTCATATTCTTAGAATTCAACTTCCTGTTTGTTTCCAATAGGGAATATGAGCCTATCAGACTTCTCAGCTTGCAGTTTCTGGGAAGACTTTTGGTTGGTTTACAATCTGAGAGGAAGCCACCAAGACTCTTCAATCTTTCTGTTGGGAGATCCAGATCTGTTTCAGAAAGCCAGAAGAAAGTCAGTTCAAAAATGCAGCCAGTCTTCTCAGCTATATCTGATAGGTTGTTCAGATTTCCACTAACAGATAATTTGTGTGCAGCCTTGTTTGATGTTCTTCTTGGTGGTGCTAGTCCCAAACAGGTGACTACCAATATTTTGTGAATAGTTCAACTTTTCCTTTCATCCCGTCAATATAGTAATTAAGCTCACCAGTCATTTGCTCAATAGCATACCATTTTGGTTTAAAGTATACCATGGGATTTATCTCTAAACTGCTTTAATGAAAACTGATATTATGCAGGTTTTGCAGAAATATAACCAGGTTGACAAGCAGAGAAGCAAAGGAAATAATTCTCATTTTCTTGTTCCTCAAATCTTGGTTATCATATTCGGATTCTTGTCTAGCTGTGAGGATGTATCCACTAGAACGAAAATAATAAGGGATCTGCTTGATCTGCTTGATTCAAATTCTTCAAACATTGAAGCTTTGATGGTATAATTACTCCAAATAGTTAGTCTACACACTTTCTTAACCACGAATAATTAGTCTACTCTTTCTAAACTATTTTCTAATCATTTGAATGCTGCAAATAGGAATATGGATGGAATGCATGGTTAACAGCCACTTTAAAACTTAACGTGATCAAAGACTATATAGTTGAGTCTCAAGACCAAACTCATAGTGAGAGACTCGAGCAGAATTTGGTGAGGAGTTTATTTTGTGTTGTTCTTTGCCACTATATGCTTTCAGTAAAAGGTGGCTGGCAACAGTTGGAAGAGACAGTGAATTTTCTACTCCTGCAATGTGACCAAGTATGTTGAAATCCTGTCTGCATTATGAATATCTGTCACCGTTTTGTCTATGTTTACCTAAAATTTATCACCAGTTTCACCAGTTTAAGAATTGTTTTTGCTTGAACATTTTATACCACAGGACAGCATCTCACGTAGAAAGTTGCTTCATGATATCTTTGAGGACCTGATTCAAAGGCTGGTAGACTTTTCTTTTGAGGAAAATATCTTTGCTGCACAACCTTGTCGGGACAATACATTATATCTTCTACAACTGATGGATGAGATGCTCGTTGCTGAAATTGATCATAAGATTTTGGTATGTGGCTCTTCGATTATCTTGCTGATGCCTTGGCATGACTATACTTTCCTGTGCAGTTATTGAAGTTAAGTTCATTGGGATGGCCCCAAAGGACTTAGCAGGAAGATTTGAGTCCATTGTGATGCTTAATTAGTTGCTTGAACCCTGTTGGGTCAATTGCATTTAAAAGGAGTATTTCCTTCAAATTTTAACGATAGTAAATTACACAGTTGTTTTTCACATTGTTATTATATGGACTTGCATGAATTTGTTATCCATGCTCTGTTATAAAATCTAATATTATGCAAAGTCAAAGTTATTATCATTTCAATGTTTTATTAGTGCTGTGCAAATTTGTCTGTTTTGTAAAAAACCAACGACAATATTCTACATTTTTGTTGTGTTTTTTTCAGAATTATTGGTGTTGTTTTCTCTTTATGCAGAAGATCTTAGAACTTTCATGTCATGGGCTTGCAAAAGCATTATCTCCTTGTTTTACAGTACTGAAACTGCTTTGAATACTGTTTCTATATTTTTCTGCTACAGAAGAGCAAAATAAATGCTCTCTCTTTCTTGTAGTTTCCAGAAAACAGCTCTGAAGTGTCGATTGATTCTTCAGAACTAGAAAGTCAGAAGAATTTTAGTTCTGCACTCTCTCAGGTTGTGCAAGGAGAATTTAATAATCAGACATCTAGGTATTGTCACTATGTTTTTCAGTTGTTACTCTTTCTTAAGACACTGTCTGTTGTCAGATTTATTATTATTTTTAATTGTGAATTAACTTGTCTAAAATGAAACCTGTTTTGGTTCTTTAATGCACGCATGGGTAATGATGAAACTTGCTTGATAAAGAATGTAGTCAGACAGACTTCCATTGCATCATTAATCTCTCTGGTAATTTCAGTTGACTCAATTCACCCCCCCCTCCCCCGACTTTATCCATTAACTTTCATTTATTAACCTGGGAGATACCATTTCAAAAATACTATATATTGAAATGAGCATCATAATCACTGAATACTCAGTTCTGTCCATGCACGAAGTTTCATTAATATACAACTTGCATGTTTTATGTGTGTAAATCTATATGTAGAAAGTGAAACCAGTTACTTAGAAGGGGGTCTACACAAGAAAATATTTTAGAATATACAAAGCTGTGCTTGAAAATTGGTATTGTTTCTTATTAGACAACTTTTTCTGAGGTTCAAATTAACTTACTTTCAGTTCTGAGTGTTCTACAAGCATAAAATTTCCTTCCTCCTTTAAGAAGTTTTTGTAATAGATGTAGTTATATTTTGATGCAAAGGAAGCAAACTATCCTGGAGATTATATGTGCTCTTTATTTCTTATGATCATTTGGCTATTCAACTTGGATATTTCCATGCGTCAATCTCTGATATTGGACAAAACTCAAATTGGATTATGGATGCTATACAATGAGGGTGATCTAAAGCTTTTAAGATCTAGATTTTCTTAGGTTACAGTCAATTCTGGGTTAAGAATAGTTTTATTCAGAACAAAAAAGTATTGGCTGGCTGAAAATAGGCAACAGCCAAAACTAAGATTATTTGACTAATGGTTAGAAGCTTAATTGGTGGGCTAAAGAGTATGTATGAACACATAGGTATATATTGGTGTATGATGCACTTGAAGGAATATGTGTTAGCTCAAGAGCCGAGCAGTGAAAAATGGGTTCTTCACAGCCTTTTAACAGTGACTAGGGGGGGTTCTTATGAAAAATGGAGCTTTGGTGAGGGATTCTTGAACTTTAATCAAATTAAGATTTAGTGGAGTCTCACCATCCAAGGGTGCGATAACATCCGAAGAGGTTATGTTCCCTAAAACTTTAAATCAATTCTATAAGTGTAAAAAAAGTTTCCTAATTCAGAAAAATGAAAAGACTTCCAAATCAAGATGTGACCTGAAGGAAAGCAAATTACTATTAAACTTGCCAAGACTCATCAACCTATGTCATCTTAAATAGAATAATTCAAAGTTATGGTAGTTTTAAAGTACCTCTGACTATAAAATTACAAAATTACCACTGATTGTTGGATTTCCAATTTTTAGCCATCAAACCTTAAAACCTGAACAGTAAATCAAGCCCCCAAAACTTACTCATTTCTTGTGTAACCCATGGAGGTAGCTTTCAATATAATTTTTATGATTTTCAAGTTCTTCAAATAGCCACATCTTTTCATGTAGTCATGTACTATGCTTAACAGTTTTTATGAAATTGTCGCTTTTTTTAGAAATCCGTGGGGTGGCAAGCATTCAACCACACATGAAGGTGAAGTAATCAATGATAAGTGGTGGGATTTGTATGAAAATTTGTGGATTATTATCAGCGAGATCAATGGCAAAGGGCCAAGCAAGATGATGCTTAAATCATCATCAGCAGCAGGACCATCATTGGGTCAAAGAGCACGTGGCTTAGTAGAATCATTGAATATTCCTGCAGCAGAAATGGCTGCGGTTGTTGTGTCAGGGGGGATTGGCAATGCATTAGCTGGAAAACCAAATAAAACTGCTGACAAAGCTATGCTTTTAAGAGGGGAGAGGTGCCCAAGAATTGTTTTCCGACTTGCTATTCTGTATCTTTGCAGATCTTCCCTAGAAAGAGCATCTCGGTGTGTGCAACAGGTTATTGCACTTTTACCTTCTATTCTGGCTGCTGATGATGAGCAAAGTAAGAGCAGGTTGCAGCTTTTCATCTGGTATTATTTCTTAACTCCTAACTACATTTTTTTGTCTTTAGATTTTCTGTCTTATGGCTGCACTGGTTTACATAAATCATGAAGGCTGACCTGTGATCTCTTTGCTACAGTGTTAACCTAGGGTTGTGACTTTGTCATTGTGGCCAGGTCTTTGCTTGCTGTAAGGTCTGAATATGGGGTGTTAGATGATGGTGCTCGTCTTCATGTTATATCTCACCTAATTCGAGAAACAATCAACTGTGGTAAATCGATGCTGGCTTCTAGCATTGTGGGTAGAGATGACTCTTCTGATACAGGGAGTAACTCAAAAGACACCAGCTCTATTCACAGTATAATTCAAAAGGATCGAGTGCTTGCAGCGGTATGTTTCATTAGTGTCTTTTTTCTTGTCATACAGCTTTATGCATAGACTTCTACTTGGTTTTTTCTTGATGTTTATTCCTCTGTTTGCTTTCATTGCATGAAGTAGTTAAAGATCAATAAGCTGATAGCCTGGTGGTGCTTCTTCTCCTTAAAAAGGTGGAGGTAGTTGTCATGACTTTTACTTGTAGGATATGGGATCATTTATTAAATATTAGTGTCCAGGGGGAGAGCAGGGAGATTCATGATTGTAATGCCAATTGGTACAGCATAACACACTGACTGATAGTATGATGACAGTAAAGAGGATGGCCAAAAGAGAACCCTGCAGCTTTTTTTCAATCAGAAGCTTCAAGTTTAAGTAAAAGAAGTATATGATAAGCTGATTCTATGATCTGGATTCAATATATTAATATAAAGTCGAATATAGTTCTTGCAACTAGAGGTATTAAGAGACTCCTGCTTGTCTTCCTCGAATCAACTCCTGTAGACTACATTCTGGCTAGTAATTTATATTTAGAAAAACTTCAGTTGAAGTTGTTGTCAGGTTCTTACACATGTAAGGCCATACCTCATATAGCTGGTACGAAGATGTGATGAAATCTTTTTTCTTATTGCATTTAGTACATAGTTCACTACAGGCAAATATGCATGTCAAGAAGTCTATTGAAGAAAACTAGGATACGAACTAAAAAACTAATATAAAAACAAAATGAAATATTTTGTGCATGCAACAATAGGAAAAGGTCATCTATGAGAAATTATTTAAACTTCAACACATCCATACTCTTAGCTATAGATTATGCTCCACAATAAAGAAGCCTGTTTTAAGAAAAAGAGCACACGAACAAGTTATACAAAAATTTCATCCTGCTTCATGTGGAACCCTTCATTTGTTTTTAAAGGATGGCCTCTTTTCAATGGATCATGGTAAGTTAGATGGTGAAGTCTGTTTATGTCTATTTCTCTCTTTTGATCAATTGTTATATTTTACTCTACAGGTTTCTGACGAGGCAAAATACATAAAATCATCAATATCTGACCGCACCAGGCAGTTGGAGGAGCTCCATGCTAGGATGGATGAGAATTCCACTGTGGAAACTACTAACAAGAAAGCATTTGAAGATGAGATACAAAATAGTTTGAACTCAATTGTTGCTTTGGATGACAGTAGAAGAGCTGCACAGCAGCTTGTGCACGAGGAAGAGGAGCAAAATGTTGCAGTATGTTGGTTTTTGTATAATATATACCATCTTTTCTAACTGTTGTATTATTGCCTCTGGAACGTTTCTGAATGTTTTGATTATGCTCATAAAACAATTGGTGTTGCCTTGATAGGAGAAGTGGATGCACATGTTCCGCACATTGATTGATGAGAGAGGTCCGTGGTCAGCTAATCTTTTTCCAAATGGTGTTGTAAAGCACTGGAAACTTGACAAGACAGAGGATGCATGGAGACGCAGACCCAAGTTAAGACAGAACTATCACTTTGATGAGAAGCTATGTCTTCCTCCTTCATCCTCTAGCAATGAGGATACTCTTCCTGTAAATGAAACCAAAAATAGTTTTGTGGGCCATATTCCTGAGCAAATGAAGCAGTTTCTATTGAAAGGAGTGCGCAGGATAACTGATGAGGTGATTTCAGAAGCTGGTGAAAATGATGCTGAAACCAGTGGGCAAACAACACCTATCCCTGATGATCCTTCAGAGAGTCAACGCTTGGATCTTGTTGGAGACAGTAGCAGTCAGAATGAAATTGTACAAGACAAAAGAGATTCTTCTTCCACTTCACAAGAAACAGAAACTAGTGAGGTATGTCTGAGTCAAGTTTGAGAATACATAGAGCTAGAATTGCTGCATTACTTATGCCGGTTTCCTGTTTCAGGTTCTCATGTCTGTTCAATGTGTACTTGTAACACCAAAAAGAAAACTGGCTGGAAATTTGGCAGTCAAGAAAAATTTCTTGCACTTTTTTGGTGAGTTTTTGGTTGAAGGTACTGGAGGATCATCTGTATTCAAAAACTTCCAAGCTTCTATCAAGTCTGATGCAAACAAGCTTGAACAGAAACATAAGTCTCTTAACTGGCCTATACATGTCAATTTTAGCCCTGAGAAGGTGATTTCTGTTGATAATACAGTCTTAGCAAATGAAAATGTGCAGCAAAGGCAGTTAAAACATGTGAGGCGACATAAAAGATGGAGTGTTGACAAGGTTGGTAAACTCTAGTAATTTTTTGTTTCTCTTCTTCACTTGTACAAAACCTGATTTGTTGATATTCCTTTTCTTGTTATAGATAAAGGCTGTCCATTGGAGTCGTTATCTGCTTAGATACAGTGCAATAGAGATTTTCTTCAGTGACTCTGTTGCTCCTGTCTTCTTGAATTTCGCATCACAGAAGGATGCAAAAGAAGTTGGAACATTAATAGTTGCTACTCGAAATGAATTCTTGTTTCCGAAAGGAAGTAGTAAGGACAAGAGTGGGACTATTTCATTTGTTGATAGGCATGTAGCCTTGCGGATGGCAGAAATTGCCAGGGAGAGTTGGAGGAGAAGGGATATAACAAACTTTGAATACCTGATGATCCTCAACACACTTGCAGGAAGATCTTACAATGACTTAACACAGTATCCTGTCTTCCCTTGGGTTTTGGCAGATTATTCCTCTGAGGATCTTGATTTTAACAAGGCTTTGACCTTTCGGGATCTTACTAAACCTGTTGGAGCTCTTGATGTAAAACGTTTTGAGGTTTGTTTTCTCGTCATCTGTTTTTAGAATGATGAACACAGTTTTTCTAACTAAGCTTTTTAAAAGTATTTTAATATTTGCTTCTCCTAATCAGGTGTTTGAAGACAGGTATCGCAGCTTCTCTGATCCTGATATACCCAGGTAATTCTCATCCATATTTTTAACACCTGTGATTGTTTTCTACATGTATTTGCTAGTTCCTGTTTTCCCTGATGGGTGACAGTTCTTCCATTCCTTAGCGCAGCTTCTACTATGGGTCTCATTATTCAAGCATGGGGATTGTGCTTTATTACCTTCTTAGGTTAGAGCCATTCACATCTCTTCACCGTAATTTGCAGGTACTGGTTTTAAATATTTCTTGTTAAATATCTGATACAGCATGTGGAAGCTTAATGTGATATGAGTAGATGGTGCATGTAGCCATTTATTGATTATTTATTTATTGTTTTGATTCAAGAAAAGGATTTCACAAAGAAAATATAATACAAAGATTCGAGATCAGGCATAACTGAAGGGAACAACAAAAGTTAAAAGGCTAGCCAGCTCTGTTGAATGTCAGCTAATAAAACTCCTCTGAAAGCATCAAATTAGAACACCATGAAGGAGCCCAAAATTCACTCTATTCCATAACGAGTGTTTGAATAAAGAGTGTACACAGGATTATGATGCTATGCATGCATATTTTTTGTTTCCCATTTGCTTTTATGAAATTCTATTCCTTTCTTCTTATTCTTTCCCATCATAATAAGAAATTGAGAGTTCTCTCTCTCTCTCTGTTTGTTTTTTCTTTTCTTTTTTGGTTGTCTTTGAAACAAAATCAACTTCTTTTAGGATTCTCCTGGTAAAAGCATTTGTCATTATGGTCCGCTTCGTCTACATAAAAGAGAGGCTAAGCACATTTGACTTCTTGTTTATAAGGAAAGTTGCCTGAATGTTTTCCATTAAATGTGAAACTTCAAATTCAAATTTCTTTCGTCTATTCTCTCTATTTTCCATTTTACCCATCCTTGGCCCTCAACCGCAATGATGTAGGTTCGAGCAGAAGATGTTGGAGCATAGGATTGAATCCAATCTCTCCTTCTTAGGACACCACACTGGTGGAACCCTTTTTTGTAATTTACTTATCCTACTGTGATTAGAAATAGAATATGACAGTATGGGTGATTGGAAATCTTGAGAGGAGGAATAACATTCACTTATGCATCAAACTTTCAGTTGATAGCTAGCTTTTCTATGAAGTTTTATTATTTTGAAAAAGGTTTTTTTAGCTAGTTCTATTAGGTCGAGAAAAGGTGTATTTTACTATATTTAAAGATTTGTGGATGAAATAAGATGAAGATGAAAGTCAGTGGCTTAATTGATTTTCCATATAATTCATTTCAGCTGAGCCTTGTAGTATTCAAGGTAATAGCTCGTGTTTCACTTGTTATCTGGTTCAATATGGTTTTCTTAGTGTTAATATGTGTTTGAGTTCTTTTCTATCATTTGTTGGCATATACTTAACTGAGCCATTGTTTTCTATCAGGGTGGTAAGTTTGATCATGCAGATCGCCTTTTCCAAAGCATTGAAGGCACATATCGAAATTGTCTTTCTAATACTAGTGATGTGAAGGAGTTGATTCCTGAGTTCTTTTACATGCCGGAGTTTCTTGTTAATTCAAATTCTTATCATTTGGGAGTCAAACAGGACGGGGAACCACTAGGGGATGTTTGCCTCCCTCCCTGGGCCAAGGTACGAACTTTTCCATGCACTTTATAGTTCGGACAGCACTATAGTCATACTGGAAAGGAGAAAGCGCTTGTACAACCTTTCAGATTCCAAGTAAAACTGAAAGGGAGGATTTATGCATTTTAATTTTTGAATTTTATCACATTAAAATATCCAGGAACATATAATAATTAGGTTTGGTAAATATTAAAAGAATGAACAAATGATAGAGGAAGAGAACCAGAAACCAAATGAGAGGTAGGGGAGATATCCAAGAATGATGATGAGGGGATTAATTGCAGCAGCCACAAGGTCCTCGAGCTTCAGATATACTCTAGAGCTCAGCCATTAGTCCTATGACAAGTGTTGCTATCCTAATCCAAAAGCAACTCATTTTTGTCATTGTGCAAATGTGATGTGCCACGGAAACTAATGTGGGCAGGTGTCTAATACAAGCTGGGATCAAGCTTAATTCAAATTACAAGCAGATGAAATAAACTTTAAACTACATGATCTATACCAAATATCAATTTTGGTCTTAATAAATAATATGCTCCATGAAGTTAATGAGTTGAGATTGTCATAATTCGTTGATGCCCACTTCTATGAGTCATGGCCATCTTGGAGTTCGGCATCATCTTGAAACCAGTGAGCAGATGAGTTCCTCTTTTCTCATGCCAGGCCACTTAATATATTGGTTTTGTTGGCAGTTATCTATTCTTTCAAACCCCCTGCAACATCAAACCCTAAAGTTCAATTGGAGATGGAAGTTGTTTGATAAATGGTGGTCTGTTATGTTGCCTTTAGATTGTGTAATGGATTCTGTTGAGATGTATGTGTGTACCATGTATTGTATTTCGCTTTTTTCTCTGGAAGTCTATTATTATCTCTAACATGTGATCTGGAATAACTTTTATCTAAATCCTTTTTTGCAGGGTTCACCTGAATTATTTATAAATAAAAATCGAGATGCACTTGAAAGTGAATATGTTAGCTCAAATCTCCATCACTGGATTGATTTGGTGTTTGGTTACAAGCAGCGAGGAAAACCAGCAGTGGAGGTATTGTTGGTTTGTTCAATTTTATTTTTCACAAGTGATGCATGTTTTGCCTTGGTTGATATTTAGTGTTTCCATATTCACTAGTTTCTTCGGAAATGAAATGGGATTGCAGGCTGCAAATATTTTTTATTATTTAACTTACGAAGGTGCTGTTGATCTGGACACTATGGAAGATGAGTTGCAGAGATCAGCAATTGAAGACCAGATTGCGAACTTTGGCCAAACTCCAATTCAGATTTTCCGCAAGAAACACCCTAGAAGAGGGCCTCCAATTCCAATTGCCCGTCCTTTATACTTCGCACCTGATTCCATTAATTTATCATCCATTGTATCTAGTACAAGTCATCCACCTTCAGCTGTATTATATGTTGGTACTTTGGATTCGAATATTGTTCTCGTAAACCAAGGGCTAACTTTGTCAGTTAAGATGTGGTTGACAACTCAGCTTCAATCTGGTGGAAATTTCACTTTCTCTAGCTTCCAGGTTGAGTGTATTTTCTCATGTAGATTACTAATTGTTCCCCGTAATTTTTAAAATATATTACAATAAAATTTTCTTAGGATCCATTTGTATTAAATACAAGTTTTCAAACTTTTGCAGGAACCGCTATTTGGAGTTGGTTATGATGTTCTTTCTGCTCGAAAAATTGGCAGTCCTTTGGCTGAAAATGTTGAACTAGGAGCACAATGCTTTGCAATATTGCAAACACCAACCGAGAATTTTTTAATCTCATGTGGTAATTGGGAAAATAGTTTCCAAGTCATTTCTTTAAGTGATGGAAGAATGGTGCAGAGCACTCGACAACATAAAGATGTGGTCAGCTGTGTGGCAGGTAATTCTTTGTATTGAAGCTGTTGTGTCCACCCATAAGTTCATATGTTTAAGAATCACATTAAAATGTGGATCTGCTGTAAGAGAATATAACATAAACCAATTTTTGGTGTCCCAAATAACAAAAACTTTTGGTTTGAGTGGTTCTTTGACCTGAAAAGGCCTCTATGACCATTCAGGAGTTTGATTATTGACACCCTATTATAATAGTTAAATCAAATTAAATCAAAATTCAGCAAAGGGTTGTGATAGGCATGTGGTTTGCCAAGTTTCAGCCTAAAGGGCTTCTGCTTTAGGGTTTGTGAGAAAATAATAAAAACCATCCTATGTTAAGCATTTTGGTTGCATGATTCTTCAGAGTTGTCATGAGTTTGAGCCTTGGCACCCTAATTCTTATTATTAAATTAAATCAACATAAGGTAGCAGTGGGTTACCCTTTGTCTAATTTTCAAATCATTCAACTATCTATTAAGCTTCGAAGTCAAATGGTTGTTTGATGGGATATTAAATCTCTAGGACCAAGGGGTGGGGAGTTCTATCCTTGGCATCACCTATTCTTGTGCTAAAAATTAAATTACGAAGTCAAAGTAGGGATGGACCTGTGCTTGTCCAAGTTTCAACCCCAATTACTTTTGCTTTCTGGGATGTGCAAGCCATTCTTGAAATGGAGCATATGAATGACAGATACATGAATTATTTGAGGGGAAAGGATAATGTGCAAGTATCATTGTTTTGAATTTTGTTAAGGATAACATTTATTTGGATAGCGTTTTAAGCTTCTACAAGTAGAAAGGCCAGCCAAAGTGTCATAGCACGCTAGTGAGTTCTCATTCTATAATGTCATGACTGCTCTGGAGTGGAATCTTCCATCATCATTTAATCTCATGATGTAGCATTGTTATTGTATCACATGATCTTCTATTCATCGTATATTGCCATATCTTTTTCATAGTGCTTATTAAAATGTTTTATTCTTGATAGTTATTTGTTTATTTTGAATTATTCTTGGAGTGCACCTCATATCTCTTAAATCTATGAAAATTGCAGTGACAGATGATGGTTGTTTCCTTGCTACTGGAAGTTACGACACCACAGTCATGGTTTGGGAGGTTCTTCGTGCCCGAATCACTGAAAAGAGAGTTCGAAACACTCCGACTGAACTAGCCCGTAAAGATTATGTCATTGCTGAAACTCCCTTTCATATTCTCTGTGGTCACGATGACATAATTACATGTTTATGTGCTAGTGTGGAGCTTGATTTAGTTATTAGTGGTTCAAAGGATGGAACTTGTGTTTTCCATACCTTGAGGGAGGGAAAATATGTAAGATCTTTACGCCATCCATCTGGCAATGCATTGTCAAAACTCGTTGCATCTCGGCATGGGCGGGTAGTCCTTTATGCTGATGAGGATCTCAGTTTACATCTGTATTCTATTAACGGAAAGCACCTTGCCACCTCTGAATCTAATGGGCGCCTCAACTGTGTTGAACTTAGCAAATGTGGTGAGTTCTTGGTTTGTGCAGGTGACCAAGGACAGATAGTTGTGCGCTCTATGAACACATTTGATATTGTCAAAAGGTATAATGGAGTTGGAAAGATTATAACTTGTCTTACAGTAACTGTGGAGGAATGCTTCATAGCTGGGACCAAGGATGGAAGCCTTCTTGTGTACTCCATAGAAAATCCTCAACTTCGTAAGACTAGCATTCCTCGTATGAAATCTAAATCTTCTGTATCAGGATAGATCTACAATCAGTGGTCAGAGATGCAGTTAAACAGCCTCTGCCGATTGCTGATATTAATTTAGGGTATGCTGCTACCATTGTGCCTTTTCTAATGAATGCTGACTGCACTTCATATGTGTCTATCATCACGCTTAATTTATGCTATGTTTTTACTTGATGCTTATCCTTGGAGTATTTGTTTTTGTCTTAACATCTTGAGGTAAAATGTTTCTGTTAAAGGGTGCTTTCTTTAGAGGAGTAAAAAAATGATCATGCACATCCTGTTGGAAACAGGAGAATTCTATGGGCACCTGACCAGACAGCATGATATGCTTTTTGGCCAGGTCCATTTAATGAACTCTATGTCCAAATATGTTCTCATTCCATGAGATGATCCCAATAAAAGCTGTTTCTTGAAGTTTTTCTGTATTGTTTTTGTTCTTGTTTGAAATGCTTATTGCATTTTTATATCATCTCCTCTCTAATTTTAGTATTTTGCCACTAAAAAACATATCTTGCTTGTCCAAATATATTCTCATCCCATGTGATGATCTGAACAAACTTGTTTCTTGAAGTTTTTCTTTTTTCTTCTGTTTCTGTTTTTTTTTTTTTTTTCATTCTTAGATTATCACTTCTCTAATTTTCTCATCTCTTACCACTAAATAGCGTGATATTGTACTGGCATATCTTCCTTGTAATGTCTGGCCCATGGCTAGTGATGGTGC
>Ga0307514_10002652_pt1 | contig 18211 bp, 12 predicted proteins | sample 16_EM_MG_FD_203088 | JGI IMG/M metagenome (GOLD analysis project Ga0307514, IMG submission 203088) | Populus trichocarpa ectomycorrhiza microbial communities from riparian zone in the Pacific Northwest, United States - 16_EM | ecosystem: Host-associated > Plants > Roots > Unclassified | place... | reverse complement strand
TTTCAACCGCTGGGCAGATCCAGCCCCTAAAAAAAAACCCCAAGGAGAAAAGGCGTACAAAAAGTACAAACATCGCGCAGTTAAAATTGACTACAAAAGGCGCAGGTGGGAAAAACAACGACTCAACACAGAGCAACACTCGCGCCGGCAGTGGGAAAGCCTGTCTTACGCCAGCCAGTGTCACTATATCAGGCCAGTGCATCCGCTCTCCCATCCACATCTCCTTCTTCGCTCTATCATCCGCCTCATCATTCTCCGCCACTCCGCTGTGTCCTTCATCCACATTAGCGTTCTCGGCCTTTCCACCAACTGTCGTGCTAGCTTCCCCTCAATCCATGATGTGGTGCCGATCGCAAGAATCGCAGGTTCCCCGCTGATCGACCCTCAAAATGCCGACAAAAGAGGTCCTCAATGTGCGGAATCCTTTCCGAAAGATCGATATTCTTGTCGTCGCCGCCGTGTTCTTTTCACCCGTGTTGTCCTCTAGTCAATCCGAGTTCTGGTTGTTGAGCTATGTGCGTTTTCCAAAAGATTCGCAAGTTGCCCGTCAGGGAAGGGAGCTCTACTTCTCTGCGCGATCTGTGCTGGGAAAACACAACTAAGGATAATAGCGGAAATGTTCGGATTATAGACCTTGAGCACACTGGGAAGGAGGGGAAGGTTGATTTTACCCTTCAAAGTTGGCCAGTGGAACTAGGCGATGGGATTTATACAAATGAGATAGACATATTGCCAGTGCAGAGGATGCTGCTGTGTTACCTAAACCTTTATAGTGGTGACTAGGTAGCGTTGGATTTTATAGTTAAGCTGACGATGAGGAATAGTGCGAGGGGGTGGCGAATTTCATATTGTGATGGCGGGACAGGGAGACCGAGGGGGGTTATGAGAGGACGTAGTGGGATACTCTTCTTAGTTCTTTGCACGTAGATAGTACAGGGAGGGCAGGGACTGGCCCTTACGGAAGAGAGAGGCCACCAGGGAATTCCTTGGAGCTGCAGTCCATCGCCATATTCAGATAGGATGTATGCGATTAATGACTACGTTTTTACATTGCATAACTACCAACAGTCACACAGGGCATTACCGAGAGGTAGTGCTAACACAAGAATACCGGGTAGTATCTACCAGGCCGCGGCAGTCTAACACCATCAGCAGCTCTTCCTAGCACTGCAGGCTGTATGGAATGCAGAGTCCCAAACTCCGCCGACGTCGACACTCCCTCCCTATGCGAACACACCAATGCTGAGGCGGTCGCAGTGACATTCCAAGAGCCTTAAGCAATACTGAAGTGCAAGAAGTAGGTAATCCTACAGAATATTCAGAGATATAGATATGACCGACAACTGCGCGGGGTCAAGGATTGAGCTGATATGGGCATTTCTCTTATGCTACCTATCGATCATGGCCGTGGGTGAAGGAAGTGTGTATTGGAGGCATGGGAATCGCCGATTCTCTCTTTCCTAAGGGTCATCTAGCAATCGAAGCCTTATTTTCACTCCGCCACTGACATCTCCAGTGAGATTCATATCGCCGGAGCCCTTGCAATTTGATTCCTACATGCAGTACCCCCGGTATCACTAGCAAAGGGTGTAAGTGAACAGCATTCACTACGAGATAGGTATACCTCACTGGTAGTACTCAGTGGCATCGTGCTGTGTACGGATAATACAACGTCAAGCTGATCTCAGGTAAAGACAAGGGAAGACAATACTGTGATTGCTTGCTTGTATTAAGAACGGGCTCCGTCTATGGTCTTCAATACATGAATCCATGCCTCCGGCCAGTGGTCATTACATAAGATAAACATGATATCAGCTCATATATCCTTGCACACTTCCGATACCTCGATGCCATGCATTCACCCAAACATATACCCATCATGCAGGGTTCCCCTCCTGTTTACAAAGGAACCCAGACCGGAACCTCCGACCCGGCACCTCCAGGGAAGGCCTCCAGGGCAGAAACAAAGGCATCTGCAATACAAGCGCAAGCCATAACTAGCCGTAGGTACATGCGTCTCCAACAAAGTAAAAACCTGGTCAAATGCACCGCCGGATTGAGGAAGATAACACAGGGAAAGCCCAAATCATGGGAATACGCTGGCTAGTGTAAGTATTATAGGGTTGGTAAGCTACATCATCACTGGTCGCCAAGTTACATGAGGGACAAGGCCCACATCAACCAGGGGGTTCCCATGGGAAGGAAGCACTTCCGCACCACACAGTATGACTGGGTAGGTGAGGCCCATTGTTTCTCCACTGCAGCGTTTTTTTATCGGTTTCTACTTCACCACTAATTTCCCTATAGCTACTAGCACACTGAGTTCGCTTTCCGCCATAGGCATTGCTTATGGTTTCCACTTGAGCATTGTTATTGTTATCCACCTCAGTATTAAAGAGTTACTTTAATAGGCAGCGGAATGGTGCTAATAGCTGCGGAGTAATTACCTGGGCGAACGAGGAGATCGAGTTCACTGATGGTAAGAGGTGACGAGATCGTTGAAGACTTGCTTGCTTAATTACGGGAAGAACCAGGCGAGATATACATGTAAATTCAGGGTAACAGAGAGCATGGAATAAACAACGAACAGCTGAAAGAGCTGAGCTGAAACATGCAGAATACCAATGAGAATGCGAGCGTGCAGCAAGGCATTTCAGGACAACGAATCAACCAGTTACCTGGGCTGAGTTCAGGGTAACCGAGGAGTTCAGGGTAACTCCAGAGGTCCAGAAGTCGCGGAAGCGGACATTAGGCGGAACTGGGTGAATTGTTCCAACAGTGAGCATTGCGCAATTGGGGTTAGTCCAGGTCCCTATTTCGATGCCGGACGGGGCGATTAACTGACCTCGCTTCTTGGATCCTGCCCATAGTCCTACGGAGGGATTGAATATACGTAATGAGGTTGTTTTAAGAAAAGATTAAACAAGCCACTTGCCTTGACTTTGGACATTGAGTTCTCTGCGTGAGCTGGCTCAGATCTGCAGAGTGAATTTTCAGATTCTTAATGCACCGTGGTGGGGACTTGGTTTACCTAATACGGCACATCTTACCATGTTGACACTAGTGTCTACCCTGTGAGGTTAGTGTCCCATCTTTCGAGGTTAGTGTGTTGCCCTTTGAGGTTAGTGTTTTACCTCTTCGAGGTCTCTGTTTCCGGACCGGATTCCTCGGCTACAGCTATACTTTATGGAAAAAAATATAGTAATATATCTTGTACTCGCTGGGTATCTGAATAATCAACAGATTCCTAAACAGCGCGAGGCAATGCCAAGCCTTTGCGTAACAAATGAATACTTGTGGTATATAAGTCTGGGTACGAAAACAAACAGATTCTTGTTGTCAAATTCTCACAACAGCTGCACAGTGTCTGAAATCGAAATGTAATATATGCCCTGCTACGCCACATTTGGGAGGCAGAGTGCTGGAACATGCACATGTTCATTTGTGTGTAGCTATATGTGAGGGAAGTCGGGTGGAAACATATAATATAAGTATTCAAAGGCTCGTGCAAGGTAGTCTGCAAGCCGGAGACCCGTATCCGAGACAAGTACGTACATCTTAACAATTGTAACAAATGTAAATAAGCAAACAAACGAATGGAATAAGCCGGAGCAAAGTTCAACCAAACGAGGGGGTAGAATAAAGTAGCAACGACTTCCACGGTAGGTGGATCTTGACAAGGGAGATTCATGACGTCGCGAAAATTGTAAAAACCCCAACCCCGGGATCTCCCTCTTAGCCTAGTACCACCTCAATACAGTAAACGTACCATTTCATATACGTAGTCAACCTTCCTATAGCTATTCCACAAGTGAGATCGAATGGAGAAAACAGGACTCGACGATATTGGTATAAAATGAATGTGTAGCAGTGCACTGTGGCACAATCCAAATAGCAACAACACAGGAAACTGGTGTAGAAACCGCGTGGTGTGGGCGGACGTCAGGAGTACCTAGTGGCGAAAGTTAGCAGAAGGGCTAGAACTATTGACAGGATGGAAGCACTGGTACCTAGAGCGAAGGCTTATATCTCTCCAAAAGGTCTTGGATGCAGTTAGGGTCATGAACCTGAATCAGGGCTGCACCAAGTGCCCATGGCTGCTTGTCGGGGTCGACGATTGTGTAGGTGGAAGTATGGTCGTCGTTGTCTGTAGTTGTGAACTCCTCCAATTCTGTCACCATTTCGCCAGCTAGCTTCTGCTCCGCACTGAGATCAATATCTGTGCTCGCATCACCACCACTCCCTTGTTCAAGCCGAATACCGAACCCCTTGTGTAATGTGACGGTGGTGTAGACTGCATTGAACACGGACCTCCACGCATGCGTTTGATTTCCCCCTGGCATCACATTCCTGCGCTGCTCAAACATCTTATGCACCCAATTGGCCTCGTGCATTAACCTGATTGGCTGGTACTCGCTACCGGTATCCGGGTCAGCAAAAACGCCGCGCGCGCCATACCAGAAGGTCGCGCCCCCGACCCACGCTTTTACCCCTGCCACTTTAGTGCGCACGTCCTGGCGCACTGTCTGCATCAGGCATCCGTGCGCCTGGGCACACTCATCTCCACAGGCGACCAGCTTTTTGCACTCTTTGACGCACTCATCAAATTCACCACTCCCGGAATATCCGTTTGGGTAGTTGGGATCCCAGGCTCCGTCGGGCAGACAGCCGTCCTTCACCAGTGGATTAAGTCGCTCCTTTGCAATTTTGTCGGCGGGGTTGGGCACGCCATATAAGTTAAGTAGATGTCTCCTCCACTGCGCGTCGGCTCCACGATCACCCCACTCGTGGGCGAAGACGTTGTACTTGTTGCTGCCAATCGTAATGTCGCGGAAACCATCCCCTCTGAGCGCTTGATTCGGCACAGTCCCGCAGCTCAATGCAATTTGCATGGTTTGGCCGCCCATCTCAACGTAGCCCTTGATGGGATTGGTGCCGAATTTCGCGTCAGTGTCTTCGGTGCTCGCAGCGTAATTCGCAGCCACCCATCCATAAATCCCCTCGGCAATACCTGGAATCGTGTGATACTTCATTCTGAGAAATCTACGCGGGTTTACAAGGAAATCCTCAATTCCCTTGTGGAGTCTGCTTCTGTGACCAGTTTCGAGTTTACGCATACCGCCAGTTCCTCCGATGAAGAGCGATGTTCGCCGATTGATTCTACAAGCGGCTCTGAACTTGACTGGTATGCGCCTGATTTCGCAAGAGGGCCCACAGCACCCCAGGTCGGACTTCTTCGCCTTATGCTGGGCGTCATGACAGATAGCTGCACCCACGTAGTCTATGATCGTGTCTTCCGCATAGTCCACGAGCGGCTTGAGGTGGTGCTCCACACGTTTGCGAATTTTGTCTGGTTGCTTCGAATCCTCATCTGTGGCTGGAATCAATGCGATCCCTGCCACCACAGTGCGGGTCAGCTCGGTCGAAGGTTACCTATCTTGAAGCACTCGCGCGTGCGCTTGACCAGGAATGCATTGATGCCTCGCAACGTACCCTTTAACCTCCAGCAATCCTTCCCCCCAGGGCAGCCTCCAGACTCGAGATTTTGGCACCCCGCTATATATATTTTCTCTCCCGCCAATTTCTCCGCCAATTCCTGAAGGGTGGTTGCCGTGCCTATCATTGCCGCCTCTGATAATTTTTTCGCCGGCAAGCCTAAAGCGGTATTTGCTGCTTTCTTCACTTTTTCTGCTTGTGTTTCCTGTATCCGGGTCCGTTCAGCTTCCGGCAGTTTTGGTACCTTCTCCGTGATCGCCCTCTCTAATTCTCGCAACACTAAGTCCTTGCCTGTACATGTCTCCATTGGGACCAAATCCATGATCTGGTCGCCCACTCCATTGCCATCCGTGGGCTCCTGCCATCTGTATATATACACTCTCGAACCACTGGACCCCGCGTCGATGATCACCGTGTCTGGCTCCAGTGTCATGTTAGAGTGCCTTGCCGTATACACGCCACCGTCGACCTGTAGTTACGGGGATGCCTTACATCTTGTGTGGTTAAGCTCTATGGCCTCGACGCTGGTCAAATCGCCCCCCCCCCCTCTTAATATATCACGTTTACCCAGCGCCGGGACGCTCGTGTCAAAGTTTCTAGTTGCAACCCACGCCTGGTGATTGAGATAGAACTTGGCCACGCTGTTTTGCAATATTGATGGATAGTCCGAGTGGACTTGCGCGTCATCAGAATCATATTAGCGCATATACTCTACAACGTTATGTATACAGAGATCGTTGGGCATCATGAACAAGCACACCTTCAGAAATCAGTTTGAGGTCCGGACCCTTAGTCGAGTCGTCTTGTACTACCACACGGTAATATTCTGGCTTCGTGGGGACTACTCTCGCAGTCTATATCAGCATTATCATTCTAACGAAGGGAGCGCCCAATGAGTCCACCTGGTATGAATTCCGTCACGATCTTCTTAGTCTGGTCGTAAACATCGAAGCCAGCGTCTGTGTAGTCCCCAGTAACTGAATTCGGGTCCGATATGTATACATCAGCACTACACACCCCATTGGAAACAGATAATTGGGCACTGTGCCCCGAACAAGCGCACCTCCAAACTCCGGTTTGAACTCGTCTTGCATGGCTCGCTGGGCCTCGGCCACATCATGATAAACCCAGCCGTACCCGCCGTTATCGTCGTTGGGTTTGGCAATGCAGAACCAATACTCGCCATCTGAACCACGGCTGTGGGCCGCAAACTCAATGTTGTCGGCGAGAGATTCGTCTTTTAATGGGTCAACATAAAACACAGGAACGGTGGCGGGCTGTGTCGAAGTGAGTGCTTTTTGTGCTTGGATTATGTTGTGCGCGGCCACAATCATTTCACCCATAATGTTACGCATCTCCTCAAAATCCCTAACATGGAGGCTATCTACGAAATTACAGTGGCACCGTCAGAAAGGTTCAAGAGATGGAATTCACCGGGCGCGAGGACACCCATACCACCTACTATCTTATCACACACAGGGATAAGGGTTGGCTTTCCAGGCTCGTAGTTGATCTCGTGTGTTTTGTTATCTTCCTCAATCTTGAAATCGACAGTGAGTAGCATAACCTGCATGCTCGGTGTGCTATCCTTGCCAACGGATAGCACCACGGCATCTGTTCACAACACAATCCATTAGATACAATTCTAACTTCACGAGTGCAATGCATGATAATTCAAGTCTCCCTGGGGACATACAATGTTGGAGTTTGGGTACCGGTAGACTCTCAGTAGCCATGGCCAGCTCAGTGTGGTGGTGGCGGCTTAGGTAGCTTTGTGTACGTGGTGATATTGTGTAGCCTTGTCAAAAGATGGGGGCAGATATGTAGCTTTAGACAGAGATATATTACCACAGTAAGGAAGAAGGGAAAGAGAGACTTGGAAGGTTCAGAAAGGAAGAGTTTTATACTAAATCTCAATTCTACCGGTAGGTCCACACACCCATCCTCACTCACCATCACAATATTAAGGCAAGCACCGGTCCAGGCCCCAGTCACAACACTAACGTCAGCTTATCAGCGCAGAAGTAGGTATTGAGTGACGATGAGACTCCCCGGGGCATCATGATATCAGAATGAGTCGATTTAATACTATGATCAGGAAACCTCAATGATAATTCATCGATGCGGGCAGTCAATGGCTGAAAATACCTTGTACAAACCTCGTACAAACCTCGTATCCCCAATGTGTAGTGCGTTACGCAGCCAAGCATTGAGAATTACAAAGCCCGTCCATTGATATATCATTGGCTAGCTCAACGACTACGGTCATCATAGAGGCGAAACAAAAACACCATTCGTTAGTTTATTAATGACGGGGTAATTCATTGGCAGGTGGATGTCTCAAGACCACATTGAAATCAACGCTGCCATAGCACATGGTACTCGGACTCGGAAGGTCAGGTTTAGTGTCAAGGTTAGACACAAGAACGTTTTTTAAAAACCCACTACGTACATGAGCGACCCCTAAGGTTAGACAAAACAACAACGACTGTGCTGAAATATTAATACGAGCATCCAATTCCTGAAAACCCCCCACCCCACATTCGCACCGCAGTATCTCGTGTATACGTAGTCTGGTTGGCAGGGCCCCCTCCCGCCCCAAGTTCCTGATCCAATCGAGGAGCGTGGGCTCCCGGAATTTGGATTCTTATGTACGAGGACATTACGATTGGGACTATGTACAAGAGGAAATCAATGTATTATCTCATTACCAAGCCCCATGCCGGAACCTGTGCATCTTCCCTATCATGATCTGCATGTGCTGACAGCACTTGCTTTCTTTCACGGAACTTGACTATGTTGGATCCGGAGGGATTAGTCGAGATTGAACCAAGAGGGACTTTGTTGGTGGTCCAGGCCGAGCAGTTGTTGCATTCAATAGTGCGTAGGATCCCGTTAAGCCTACTGGCACTGTTAATCTTCTAATTACCTATCTAATATGCAACAATCCCCCTTGCCACTTAATTACGGGACCCCTGTACGGTCCAAGACCGTAGAACCCTGACGCCTCTTTTTTTGGGGGGTGCTTTCTTAATCACCGGTACTTCCTTATACGCGGGATTGTACGGTATTCCAAGGGTTGGCGCAGTAAAATCGGTCGATGGATAATTGTCTTGCAGAACGAGGAGTTGCAGAGCTGCTGTGAATAGAACATGCATCGTCAATCACGCTAGATGTGTTGTGTGAGAGGCTGTCATAAGATCATCGATATCGAGCTCATGATCAAACAGTAGGATTCCCAGTGGATAGTTCCTAAAACACCACATGCAGACTTCGTATTCCAAGGGGCAGGGGTCAGTACATTATGCATCACTCTAGGGCGAACACTTGATGTAGGTACTGATGTGCACACTCATAATCGGCATCAGGAAAAAAAAGGTTTGTCTGCAGTATCTCTAATGTCATCGTGGCGCGTGATATGGCATCGTGAGGCAACGGGAGGGCATCGAGGGTATCGTGTGAACCTTTGCTCAAAACTTCAGGATTTGCCCTGATTTGCCCTGATTTAGGATTCACCATAATTCGCTCGGATTTGCTAGGCTTTGAAATTCATATTTTCTACATTTCTTCCTGATGAGGTAAGTAGTTTCAAAGCGTTTTGGAGGGTTTCAGAGGGTTTAAGGGATACTTGCTGAAACAAAGGTGGTGGGTAGAGTGGTGTTCCCAGCACGGAATTGATCATCTATGCAAATGCCTACATATATATCATCGTGAAGGCTATTTCATATATTACCTTCCATTTAATTAACGAATTCAGCTGAACATGGCATGTAAAGGTGGTGGCCTCCGTATTGTATAGACTGGCGTTAGTTAGGTTGGGTTTACTACTAAGTACCTACTGCAGCTAGAGCCAGCACTGGCTAGAATTTTGCGGGCTAGAGAGCACCGTGCGCTAGGCCTCAATTGGGACTCCCAGAACCCTTCCAACGAATTGGAAGAGTAAAGTATGACCTGAGCTCTCCGCGCAAGAAATCCAAGAGGTCGAGTTCGTACTGGGAATCATCAGCATAGCAAACCACATCTATGGGTAATTGTATTGGGGGGCAAGGGTACCTATCGCGGAGCCTCAGTGACAACAATATTTATGGCAAGCTATAACGCTAAGGGATCAGACTCCGGCAAGATCATCATTGTTGCTGCCGGGATTCCAGCAGGCGTATTATAGTCCCACGACGGGATTGAACATACGTAATGAGTTCATTAAAAAAATACAAAAAAATAGCAACTGGCTGCGATATATAACTGAAAGTACCGCACGCAGAATTCGTATTCCAAGGGGCAGAAATAGTGTATTATGCGTATAGGTATTAAAACGATAGGCTCTTCATCGCCGGTGCATTTGGCTGTAGCTACTAGACTGCGAGACAGAGCTGCACTGGTAGATTATTCACAATTGAACTGTGTATTTTAGTTTGAGATCAATGCAAGTCGACTGATAGACATGGGCGTTGGCAGCTGAAGATAAATTTAAACCTAGGCCTGAACATCTCTGCTTATTGCGGCTCTGTTGTTATACTTTACCCAATTTAGTGTGGGGCTCCATATACCTCTGATGTACTCCGTACGGAGTAGTGTATATCCTGTATGTATCGCCTCATAGCCTAGAAAGGCGCATAGACTGAAAAAGAAAAAAAGAAAAACTGTATGTATCGGGAAAGGTGTATAGACTCAAAAAAAAAAAAAAAACATCGCCGACTCATGCCTCAGGCTCCCTCCCTTTAGGGGAAACTTTTTTTATTTGAGCCAATAAGTACACCTTTCTCCCCAAAAAAACTGATGTATCATAAGTATCCGTACTAGTACATACATTTCTGGCGATCATGGCATTTTGCAGCAAAAGATTACGAGCGTGCTCCGGGTGGACGCACATTGTTTCGCATGAGGCTCATTTCCTTCGAACTATCCCCTGAATTATAGCGTGCATACTGTATATATATCATAACACCAAATTTTTTGGTTCTTTATGACAGGGCGCTAGTAAGAATCTAACGTGAAGTGGTGGGATTTTCAGGATCTCAAGCCACTTGCGCGGATGAGAGCGTGGATTTTGTATGAGAGAACTTGCAGTAGCGCCGGGTCATAAAGAAGCAAAAAATACGGTATGATGCATCAAATCGACCAAAGCTGCGCATTCCGCAAACATGGGGGAGTAAGAGCCTCAGTAAGACTAATGTCTGGCCTGCCCGGGAATCGGCCCATTCGCGAATAGGACAGTTCCCAGATATTTCACATGTACGTACCTAATGAGTTTTAAAAAACAAAAGGGGTTTAATTGTCTTGGCGACAGCGCAGGTATAGAGTCTGGGCACGAGAACAAGTGCAAGCTGTTCTCGTGCCCAGACTCTATCTGTCCCTGTCTCAGTATGCAATCCTCTCTGTAGCCACCACACTCAAAAAGAAAAAAGATAATGGCTCAGCTGGGAATTGAACCCAGATCACCTGCCCGCTGCCTCACTTAGCAGGTCATTACTTAGCGGGGGTCATACCATTAGACCACTGTGCCTTTTTTGAGATGCTAGTACTGTATATACAACCCACTTGAGCTTAAAGTCAGTCACAGAAAGAGGCAGACAGCACTCGGCAAGAAACGCCAGCACGTGCCAACCAGAGCATACCGTTTCTAGTCTCGGCACCAGAACCTACGAGGGTCTGGTGCTGAGACTACCTAACCGTTTGTACTTCTTAAAACTCATTACGTGTATTAGTCTGGTTGGCACAAGCCGCTCTCTCCGTAGAGCTACGTGTATTTGGTCCCTTCGTGGGACTAAGTAAGTAGGTATGGTACATCTACTCGGAAGCCCAGAAGGATTCAGAGGCTGGGGTCGGTTAATCACACCGCCCCACGCAGCTATGTTATACATGGACTGACTGGGAACGGAGAACAACCAGACCATCCTATCCTACTCTACTGATTTGCACCTGCCCAATTTCATGACTTAACGACTTGTAGTCTCGTTACTCAAGCACTTAAGAACTTTAATCATCCTGAACTCTACAGATGAACCTCTGACTTTGCATCCTATGTAAGCGCATATCCTCTGATAATGCATAGAAAGCTCCTGACGGTTTTTTTTGTTAGTAGAAATGACAGCCTAAGAGGCTAAAAACCGCATAACTGTACATTGCATGCATACTTGTTGGCGCCTTCCCAAAATACAGATTAGTGTGTACAGGCACTCCGATATAGCATAATAGGGTATGAGTTTAGCCTAAAAAGTCGGATATTCTGGGTATTTGCGTTGAGTTTTGTAGCTTAAAGAGCAGAAGTCCCACAGTCTGACAGTTTTTCTCTTCTCAGTACACAATGGCATCTGTACCATATACATCAACTTCCGATCCAACGGATGGTGAGCGTGCACAGCTCTATCGCTCAAATTCTTGAACCAACATGAGCTTGCGCAATGGTAGTCAACCTACGAGATTATAAAAGTGTATGCTAAATTAATAATAGGTTCCAGCGCTCCTTTGACCGACCCATCAACCAAAGTACTGTTTCACGTGAAGTCCTTCAATTGTATGTCATTCAGACCGCTCCCAGTACTGCAGCACTACCAGAAACATCAGCCTTGATTGAGTCTATTACTACTCTAACCAACCGAATGTCAGACCTCAACATGAAACGCAAGCAGCAATCACACCTCAAGAAGTGGCTTAGATCGGATTAAGGTGTGTGGGTGGAAAACGGTCGAGATATCATATATTTGGTCGGGGTGTCATGTAGTTGGTCAGTGAGTCATGTATTTTGTCGGGGTGTCATGTATCAGGTATCATATATTTGGTCGGGGTGTCATGTATTTTGTGGGAGTGTCATGTATTTAGTTCAATATCAGCTCTTTTTCTCATTTTCTGCCGTACCGCATAAACCTGTCTTACTGCATCAAAAGTGCTCTGACGGAAATTATGCAGTAAGACAGGTTCGACTGTATATGCTTGAAGATCTTCGAACTGGGCTGCTGTCAGGATGGTGGATTCGAACTTGGAGGGTATTCTGGTTGGTATTTATACAGTAGAGCGCGCGTTAAGCACAAAGCAGGATTTCGAGTACTTAGAATCATGCATTCCTATCAATGGATTCCTCGAGTCAACACCTGAGGCTGATTTTGGTAACACACGAACCAATTCAGATAATTGGATTGGCCCACCTAAGTTGCTGACTGCCAATCACTGATGCTGGGATCGGGCTCTGCGAACCTTTCAATAACTACCTATGCATCAGTAATGCTAAATGGTTCTTTTTTAGTAACCCATAAATGTATCAGTCCAATGCACGTGTTCACCCCACCAGAGACCTCCTTATAGCCATAGTATAAACTCAAAAAAGAAAAACACTCCATGAGAGAATCCCTTCGGTTGGACTTATGCCATAATGCTGCGTACAGTAGAACATAACTCCAGACCACTCACATGACCAAGCAGCCCTATACAAGGTGCTTGGAGCAGCGTTCGCACCCGCCAAAATTGGCTTCCATTATTTTACTGGCTATTAGATACAAGCTTAGTAAATAGCTACCTCCTCTATCGGTTTTAGGACTCCTCTCGCTCTATGTCACACAAACATTTTCAATTAACAATATCAACTTTGTTAATTCAATCTGGACTTGAAGGACTGCAGACATTCCGAGAACTACAAGCACGTACATATAATTTTCAGCATGTACATAGCCTCCGATACATTGATCAGGCTAACCAGACCCATTGACATTGTCGAGCTCCTGGCTACAAGATTGCAACCCCATTTCTTTGCTGTCAATGTTATATTTCCTACTGCTCCGCCTGTGTTCATATATTTTAGATGTACGTAGATTGCGTGCTTTTTACTTAGAATCAATATGCACGAGCCTTGCCAGGCCAAGGGAAACTTCGGTAGCTACTAGCATGAGGCCCTGGGCAGCGAGGCCTGTGCCAACTCAGAGCAACGCTGGCTGGAAGGAATCATAGCTACTTCATGCTGCTAATAGTGCAACCATCCTGCTCTCGTGCATTACAGTGATATCGCGTTATAAGAAGCTGCTCGGGACCACACTGGAGTTTCTTATAACGCGAGGTCTCTTGTAACGAGATACTTACACAAAAACTAAGAAATATCCCAGGGTGGGGGGAGGGGGGGCATTCCGTAATGACTGTCTGATGCTGTGTCCGGCGAGCCATACCTTGTAGACCCCAATATTAATATCTTGCTTTTCTCAATGCAAAAGACCCTCTATTTGCTCACCTTGCTGTAAATTGACGAGGATTTTGAAGACGAAAGAGGCGAAGGAGTTCAAGGACTTCCAGTGCAGCCTGATAAGAAACAATAGCTATATCCTGGATGTCGTCTCCATCAGGATCAGACTCATAGACAGGGGCAGGCTCAAAAATATCCAAAATACATTGCTCCTCCAGCTCTCCACCACTGTATCCACTTAATCAATACACTCAGGAAGACAAGCTCGAGAAAAACCAGGATGGGCAATATGGATACAGTCATGAATCTTCTCTTCAAATTCCTCAATACCATACTTCACCGGGTAATAGCGGGATTTAAACATCCTTGTTACGTGGTTATGCGCGTTGTTATGCGCGACAAGGTTGCCCTGCTCTGTGAACTTAGACTAGTATTTCCAGTTATAACTCGGTTTTACATTGACATTGTACGTATGCATTAATATGATATCAAAAACAGGAAAACATTATTTCCACCAATGATGAAATATTTGTTACCAGCAAGCGATGCTAATACCTACAACCTGCCACTGATGAAACCCATGAGAATAATAAGCCAGCGATGAATACCCCGCAGCAACAGCAGCACCTTCTCGTTCTTACAATAATGATAGCACTTACAGGAATAGTGGTTGTACTAAGCCGGAAGTTTGTCAGTACTCGCTATCGTGCACGAATACCATATCCGAATAGGACATGGTCATAGCATAAAACAGAACATTATCTATTGCTCTACAATCTGAAATGCTTCTTGTACATTCTGAAATCATTAGTCACTTCGAAGGAGTCGTCACGATAAGTAATTGTTGCGTTATTGATCATGAACGTAGTCTTCAATTTCCAAATACAGTGATTTATGAGAGCACTACACCCTTTACGTTAATAACATCAGTGCCGTGGTTAATAACCACGTAAAAACGCCACGGGGTTAGTAGCGTGTGATAACGCTGCATTAGTGTGACCGGGGGGTGGTCGAACTCTATATATAGAAGAAGTTTTAACATCCTTGTTACGTGGTTATGCACGTGGGAACCGAACTTGAGAAGGTATAAGAAACTCTTTGTACTGTATTACTAAGTGAAGTCTGCCTATAACGAGAGTTTCTTATTTTCCCATATAAATTTCGACGGGGCAGAGCTCTGTTTCTTATAACGCGACATCACTGTAATGTATTCTAGGTAGTTTAGCTATACTATACCTAACTAGGTAAAGGTCGATTATGCCCTAAAGAACGCTGTTTCAGATTCTCACTCAAATATCTATTGCAACGTAGGATTGACTGGTAAGCAGCAATAATGCCACCAAAAACGTCAAAAAAGATCAAGCAGCTCGCCCGTGCTTTGGACCATCCACGGAAACATCCCAGTGAATCAAAGGCACAGATAGAAAAGGCCTATGGGTTGAATGCTGGTACCCTGCGTAAGAGATGCGCCAACCGAGATCTAAAGCTTTCTAGAAGCAGCAACTACTTACTACTGGTAAGGAGGAAGCAATAGTAGACTAGTGCAAAAGAATGTGCGACTTCTTTTTCCTAGTCACTATATTGATGCTTGTATCAATGGCTGTAGCTATTCTGCGAGCTCGGAGTTTTAAAAGTATTCCTGGTATTCACTGGGGACGTAACTTCCTCTCCCGACACCCTAGTATCAAGCCCAAATATTGCCTATATCTAGAGAAGGCATGAGCTAAGGTTACTGCAATAGTTGATGAGCAGTGGATATGGTACCACACATTAAGAACTCTGATCCGACAGTAGAAGATTATCTCCGAAAACCTCTAGAATTGCAGTGAAAAGGGTATTATTATGGGCCTAGCAGTTGGTCGTCAAAAGGCTATTGTTCGTGCAAATGCATGGTCTAAAGTGGCCAGAACTGATGGCAATCGAGAGTTCTGTTCAGTACAGCAACCACAATACAGGAATACAGAAATACAGAAAAATACAGAAATATAGAAATATAGAAATATAGAAATATAGAAATTTAGCGATACAGAAATACAGCGATACAGATATAAAGAAGTGCTTAGTAAGTATAGGTAAAGAACAATAGATCCTACTCCAACTCAGTCATGAGGAGTCCGACATGTGCGTGAGTTGTGACCAGGCTGACTGCATGTAGAACAAAGGTGTTCTTGAGCCCTTGGGACATGCTGACGAGCTTCACCACGTCGATAGCGCTCCTTCTTAGATCACCCCCGAGGTATGTGAGTGCGAGAGGCATTGCATGCAAGTTCTTCCTCTGAATCGGTATGAGGTTCTGGTGGTGGTACATGCGGACCGAATACAATAGGATGAAAATTTGAAAGGTAGGTATTTTGCCAGGTTTGAACTGAACAAAATTGTGGTAGAAGGACAAGAGGGAATAGATTAGTTAAGACGTAATATAAAGAGCAAATGCATGTGTACATGGTATGTCATTCTGTTGATATTTATACCAAGTACATGATTTGGTTTGGAGGTTGACTTGATGGTAGCGGGTACCATAGGGGGTATTTTCTGCAATGCGGCCTTCAGTACTCCGTAGGACTTGTGATTTGAACTTGATGTTGGTGAGCCTCAATTCGGTGTGCGTGGAACTTTGATAGGCAGTATGGTGTATATTGTGCATTATCAGTAGTTGCTTGTTGATATCGCTGATATCGTACAGTCATAACTTTATGCTACAGCGTTTGTTTCACGTAAGGCCTTGAAGTCAAAGTTGATGCGTTCCACAATGTTAGAAGTATCTTCTCCATAGCGGCGTCCAGAAATAAATGCAGCAACCCAGAATTGTGATGGTATATTGCGGAGATAGGCCGCAGCAGTTGGATTAAGTTGGTGCAAAGTATTCATATGATAGTCGTATAGGTATGCAGTAGGGGATCGTGCAATTTGCCAAAAGATATCTGCAAGAGTACAAGGAATTTAGTAGTAAAATTTTCTTTGAGATAGAAACAACAGTATGCACAGCAAATACCTAGAGGTAGTAATGCTTCTGCATCCATAAGACCCTTATCACGATCACTCATAAATGTAGTCGGTATAGGAAGCGCAGCCAACAAATGCATAACAAAATAATGCCAGGAATCTCGATTTTCACTCTCAAAACTATAGCCCAAGCAATAACCCCTGTCATGGAAATACAGCTGTTCTTTGACCAGATGTTTAATTAAATAAAGCGCTACAAAGTAACCCCAAATTCGGGCATGCCTTTATTCAATATTTACTACATTGTATCCCTGTGACCGCTGTGGTGTCGCTGTGTTAATTGTTTGCTAGCGCTGTGGTATTGTAAAAATTATACCCCTGCTGCCGTGGCATTGAAAACCTTCGTCCTTTTCTTTGTTTTTATATACGTCTTTCCCCCGAAGTGTGCCTTAGGCTATAAGACGGCTCCCAGGTTTGGGTTTGCACACGTACACGTCCTGCACTACGAAGGCCCATTCAGGCTAGTCTCTATATATTGGCTAAGCCTATTAAAAAGAGTGTGCATATGCACTACTGTACTCCGTAGGTACTAGTACAAAGCACAGAGCACGTGGGAACAGCACGTATCTCAGAACCTAAGGTCAAATGTAGTCAAATGTCAAAATAGAGTTTGGCCACAACTCGTTTAATTCGCGACATTACATGAACAGACAAGTGTTAATCAGAGCGCTCAGAAATATTCCAACCAAAACCCCACACTAGAAAAAACCCCGAATCCCTAAATAAATCCCTACTCCATTGATATCAATGTCTCGAGTGCTTCCGTATAAGCCATGCCAAGTCCACCACAACAGTACCCTCCAACCCAATCCTGTCAGTCCAGTCCCAGTACCAGAGGCATCAACTGATCAAAACAGCTTAAAAAAAGCAATCAACTCGCAGGCTCGAAGCCTTATTATTAATTGGAGTAGCCATATTAGGGTTACTCAAGCTAGCCACCGATGCAGCAAGTACTGCCCCAGTGCAACCAGCGAGATCATAGAGCCTGAAGAGGCAAGGGTTATCGACGCCGTGATTCCACTGGTAAGAGGTCATCTGGTTATTGCCGAGGGTGATGTCAATGCAGAGGTTGTCCACGAGACCGCCGGTGGCTGAAATGAGTAGGGGCCCACTGAAGGGAGGGACGCCTAGGTCCCAGCCCTTGAAGGTCCAGGCGGACGTGACAGAGGCCCCAGCGGTGAGGATGGCAAAGACAGTGGTAAGTTGCATTTTGAGTGGGATTGTACGCTGTATTCGAATGTCAGTCTTGCATATACACGGGATTGCGAGGGAGTGTGGTCCAGAGAGACTCACAGAGGTAAAGGCTTTGTTTACAGAAGAGATTATATGGTTGGGAATCTTCGAACTGGACTGCTGTGAGGATGGTGGATTCGAACTTGGAGGGTATTCCGGTTGGTATTTATACAGTAGAGCACGCATTAAGCACAGAGCAGGATTTCGATTACTTAGAACTGTTCCGGGCCCCCCGCGAGAACGCAGATTCGCGAGAGGCCCGGGCGACTCGCGAGTGGCCCGGTTCGCGGGGGGCCCGGGCCCCGCGGGAGCGTA
>Ga0307514_10002651_pt1 | contig 18213 bp, 13 predicted proteins | sample 16_EM_MG_FD_203088 | JGI IMG/M metagenome (GOLD analysis project Ga0307514, IMG submission 203088) | Populus trichocarpa ectomycorrhiza microbial communities from riparian zone in the Pacific Northwest, United States - 16_EM | ecosystem: Host-associated > Plants > Roots > Unclassified | place... | reverse complement strand
AGATGGCCTTGACCACCGCCGCCGCGTCGGCCGCCGGCAGCGGCTCGACCAGCGTGCGGTCGATCTTCACCGTGCTGATCGGCAGGCTGCGCAGCAGGTTGAGTGACGAGAAGCCGGTGCCGAAGTCGTCGAGCGCCACCTCGATGCCATGCGCGCGCAGTTCCTGAATTTGCTGACGTGCCTGCTCGAGGTGGGTGACGGCTGCGCTCTCGGTGATCTCGAGCGTGAGCAGCGCCGGCGGCACCTCGTACTGGCGCAGCGTGTTGGCCACCATCTCGGGAAAGCTCGGGTCGAGCAGTTGCAGCGGCGACACGTTCACCGCCACCGGCACCGTGGCCCCCGAGTCCTGGCGCCAGCGGGCCTGCTGCTGGCAAGCCTGGGCCAGGATCAAGCGGCCCAGCGGCACGATCAGCCCGGTGCGCTCGGCTGCAGGGATGAACTCGTTGGGGCCGATGCGGCCCAGGCCCGGGCGGTCCCAGCGCACCAGCGCCTCGAAGCCCACCAGCTCGCCGCCGCGCGCGTCGACCTTGGGCTGGTAGAACAGCACGAACTCGTCCTTGCTGACGCCGGCGCGCAAGGCCTGCTCGGCGTCCAGCACCACGCCCGAGCCGCGCTCGAAGCGCTCTTGCGCAAACTGCAGCGAAGTGCCCGGCGTGACCTTGGCCTGGTGCATCGCGGCATTGGCGGCGCGCAGCAAGGCCTCGGGGTCGCGCGAGGTGGTGGGGTAGAGCGCCGCGCCCATCGACACGTCGAGAAAGAACTCGTGCCCGGGCACCGGCAGCGAGCGCGACAGGCGCTTGCGCACGCCCTGCGCCAGGATCTCGACGGTGGCTTCGTCGTGCGCATCGCGCGCCAGCAGCGCAAACTCGTCTTCGCCCAGGCGCATCACTTCGGCCTCGCCGCCCAAGGCCCGCTGCAGCGTGGCAGCGAGTGCGCGCAAGACCTCGTCGCCGACCGACGGCCCATGCGCCTCGTTGAAGAGCTTGAAGCGGTCGACATCGAGCAGCACCAGCGCAAACGAGCTGTCGGGCACTGCGCACAGCTCGCGCAGGCGCTGCAGCAGCGCGCTGCGGTTGGGCAGGCCGGTGAGCTCGTCGTGCGTGGCCTGGTGAAGCAGCGCCTGGGTGGCGTTGTGCTGCACCGTCTCGTCGGTCACGACCACCTGCTCGGCAGGCTGGCCATCCCAGTCGATGCGCCAGGCGGTGAAGCGCAGCTTGATCGGCGTGCCGTCGAAGCGGTAGCGCAGGCCGTCCCAGCTGGCCTGCGTCAGCTCGCCCGAGAGGATGCGGCGGTGCCGCTCGCGCGCCATCGCGCGCTCGCTTTCGGGCATGGTGGCATCGCGCCACAGCGTGCTCACCTCCGCCAGCGACGACAAGCCGTAGATGCGCAGCAAGGCCGGGTTGGCGTAGGTGAGTTCTTCGCCCACCACCACCGCCACGCCCTGGTGCGAGCGCTCGGTGAGCTGCTGGAAGCGGTCGCGCAGGCGGCGCGACTCGTCGGCCGAGCGGCTCGCCGCAGCATGCAGCAGCGCCAGGCCGAGCGTGAGCCGCAGCACCGCGGCAACCGAGGCCTGCATCGCCAGCGCCGTTTCGCCGGCGACCACAGAGGTGAACTGGTTGGCGCCGATCAGCACCAGCAGCGCCCCCACCAGGCGCTCGGCCGCACCGAACCGCCACAGCCAGCCGAGGGCGACGATGCCGGTGGCGATGTGCAGCGAGGCCGCCGCCGATTGCGCCAGCAGCGGGTGGATCTGCAACAGCAGCGCAAGGGTCGCCAGCAATACAACGAAGACCGCGGTGTTCTGCAGCCGCGTCGGCGCAAACCCCGCCAGGCGGATCGTGCCCAGCATCACCAGGGCCATATACAACGCAGACAGCACGACGATGGCGACCGTGCCCAGCGTCTGCGCCACCGCCACCGGGTGCCGCATCAGCACTAAGGCCAGCGGCACGAAAGCCTGCGTGAGGTAGGCCCAGCCGAGATCGCGCGAAAACCCCTGCCGGCGGTCGCGCCACCACGCCAGCAGCAGAGTGATGCCGACGATCAGGTCGACGGCGGCGTTGAAGGCGAGGGCGTAGTTCACGCCCCTCCCTGCCCAGCCGCGCGCGAGGGCGTGTTCATTCGCCGGCCAGGATCCAGGCTGCGGCGCGCTCGGCGATCATCAGTGTCGGGGCATTGGTGTTGCCGCTGGTGATGGTGGGCATCACGCTCGCGTCGACGACCCGCAGGCCGCGCACGCCGTGCACGCGCAGACGCGAGTCGACCACCGCGAGCGGGTCGCTCTCGGGCCCCATCTTGGCCGTGCCCACCGGGTGGAAGATCGTCGTGCCGATGTCGCCGGCGAGCTTGGCGAGTTCTTCATCGGTCTGGAACTGCGTGCCGGGTTTCACTTCCTTCGGTGCGTATTTGGCCAAGGCCTGCTGGGCCACAATGCGGCGCGTGACGCGCAGCGAGTCGGCCGCCACGCGGCGGTCTTCTTCGGTGCTGAGGTAGTTGGCGCGGATGCTCGGCGCATCGGTCGGCGCGGCGCTCTTGATCTGCACCTGGCCGCGGCTGGTCGGGTTGAGGTTGCACACGCTGGCGGTGAAGGCGTTGTAGGCGTGCAGCGGCTCGCCGAAGGCATCGAGCGACAGCGGCTGCACGTGGTATTCGAGGTTGGCGTGCGGCTGGTCGGGGCTGCTGCGCGTGAAGGCGCCGAGCTGCGAGGGCGCCATGCTCATCGCGCCGCTGCGCTTGAAGGCGTATTCGAGGCCGATCATCGCCTTGCCCCACAGCGTGTTGGCCTGGGTGTTGAGCGTCTTCACGCCCTCCACGCTGAAGACCGCGCGGATCTGCAGATGGTCTTGCAGGTTGCCGCCCACGCCGGGCAGGTGGTGCTGCACCGCGATGCCATGGTGCTGCAGCAGGCTGCTCGCGCCGATGCCCGAGAGCTGCAGGATCTGCGGCGTGCCCACGGCGCCTGTTGCGAGGATCACTTCGCCACGGGCCTTCACCTGGATGGGCTCGCCACCGCCTTGCGGCATCACCTCGACGCCGATGGCGCGGCGCTCTGCGCCATCGCCACCACCGAGCAGCACGCGCGAGATGTGCGCGCCGGTCCAGACCTGCAGGTTGTCGCGATGCTCGATGGGGCGCAGAAAGGCCTTGGTCGCGTTCCAGCGGATGCCGCGGCGCTGGGTCACGTCGAAGTAGCCCACGCCTTCGTTGTTACCGCGGTTGAAGTCGTTGCTGTGCGGAATGCCGGCCTGCTGCGCGGCCTGCGCAAACGCATCGAGCACGTCCCAGCGCAGGCGCTGCTTCTCGACGCGCCATTCGCCGCCCTGGCGCTCGCCCTTCGGGTCGAACCCTGGCGCGGCGTGAACCTCGTCGGCGCCCTTGTGGAAGTCTTCGTGCTTCATGAAGGCGGGCAGGCATTCGCGCCAGCTCCAGCCCTCGTTGCCGAGTGCGCCCCAGTGGTCGTAGTCGCGCGCCTGGCCGCGCATGTAGATCATGCCGTTGATGCTGGAAGAGCCGCCCAGCACCTTGCCGCGCGGATAGCGCAGCTTGCGGCCGTTCAAGCCGGCGTCTTCATCGGTGAAGTAAAGCCAGTCGGTGCGCGGGTTGCCGATGCAGTAGAGATAGCCGACCGGGATGTGGATCCACACATAGTCGTCATTGCCGCCGGCCTCGATGAGCAGCACCCGCTTGTTCGTGTCGGCACTGAGCCGATTGGCCAGAAGGCAGCCGGCCGTGCCGGCACCGCAAATGATGTAGTCGTAGGTGGAGGGGGTCACGGAAGGCCGCTCTGCAGTTCGCCGCAGAGTCTAGCCGTCCGTGCGCCCTCGAAACTGACACCGGCTGTGTGCCGATGGCACCAGCCTGCGCAACAAACCGTACCAGTCGATTCGGCATGTCAGCGTCATCACGCCAGCCGGCACCACGCCCGTAAAGAGAAAAAGGCCCGCGGCGCCTGGGCCACGAGCCTTTTACCGGCAAACGCTCTGAGGCACTTTTCAGAACGGAATGTCGTCGTCCATGTCATCAAACCCCGTCGACGATTTCGTCGCGGCCGGCTTGCTAGCTGCTGGTGCCGGCCGTGCGGCCGGGGCGCTGCGTTCCTGGCGCGGGGCGCCGCCACCACTGTCGCCACCGCCTTGCGAACCGCGGCTGTAGCTGCCACCGCCGCCGCCGCCTTCATCGCCGCCGCCGCCTTCACGGCCGCCGAGCAGCTGCATGTTGTCGGCCATGATTTCGGTGGTGTACTTTTCCACGCCGTCTTTGTCGGTCCACTTGCGGGTCTTCAGGCGGCCTTCGACATAGACCGGGCGGCCCTTCTTCAGGTATTCGCCGGCGATCTCGGCCAGGCGGTCGAAGAACACCACGCGGTGCCATTCGGTTTCTTCCATTTTCTCGCCGCTGTTCTTGTCTTTCCAGTTGCGCGAGGTGGCGATGGTGACGTTGCAGATGGCCGCGCCGTTGGGCGTGTAGCGCACTTCGGGGTCGCGGCCCAGGTTGCCGATGAGGATGACTTTGTTGATCGAGGCCATGGGGCGGCTCCTGTTTAGAAAGGGTGGGGTTCCCGAAGGATCGAAACGGTTGAATTTGTCACGTTGGGGCGTACTGGTTCCAGCTTAACGTACGCTGCCCCGGCTGGCAGGGGCATCATGGGGGAGGCGAGGAGTGCCCCCGTCCGAGGGCCGTATTTTCCCATGTCCGCCCGCATTCCCTCATCGCCCCCTCAACATCTCGTGCCACCGACCGCCGACCGCCACACCCCGACCGTCAAGTTCAGCCGCCACGGTGCCTCGGAGCCAAGCGAAGATTTCGACGGGCGCGATGCCCTGCCGGTGGGCACGCGGCTGGCCGAATTCGAGGTGCTGCACGTGCTGGGCACCGGCGGCTTCGGCATCGTCTACCTGGCGCTGGACCATGGGCTGATGCGCCAGGTGGCGATCAAGGAGTACATGCCCAGCGCACTGGCCGTGCGCGGCCTCGGTTCGTGGGTGGCACTGCGCGCGCCGCAGCATGCCGAGACCTTCAAGGCGGGCCTCAAGTCGTTCATCAACGAGGCCCAACTGCTGGCCAGTTTCGACCACCCCTCGCTGCTGAAGGTGCACCGCTTCTGGGAAGGCAACGGCACCGCCTACATGGTGATGCAGTATTACCCCGGCCGCACGCTCAAGCAGGAGCGGCTGGCGATGACGGAGCCGCCCAGCGAAGCCTGGCTGCGCGCGCTGGTGCTGCCGCTGCTCGATGCGCTGGAGGTGCTGCACCGCGAAGGCGTGTACCACCGCGACATCTCGCCCGACAACATCCTGCTGCAGATCGACGGCCCGCCGGTGCTGCTGGACTTCGGCGCGGCGCGCAAGGTGATCGGCGACCGCACGCAGACGCTCACCGCCATCTTGAAGCCGAACTTCGCGCCGGTGGAGCAATACGCCGACATCGCCGGCATGCGCCAGGGCCCGTGGACCGACTTGTACGCCGTCGCGGCCGTGTTGCATTACCTGCTGAGCGGGCAGCCGCCCACGCCGGCTGTGGCCCGCGCGGTGCGCGACAGCCTGCCGCTGCACAAGGCGTCTCCGGGCGGGGTCTCGGCTGCGTTTCTGCGCTGCGTCGACTGGGGGCTGGCCGTGGCGCCGGACGATCGGCCGCAGAAGGTGGCGCAGATGCGCGATGCGCTGAGCGGCCGCCTCACGCCGCCCAGGCCGAAACGCCGGCATGGCGACATCGTTCCACGCGCCAGGGCGCGCTGGCGCTGGGGTGCCGCGGCTGCGGCCATGCTGGCAACCGTCACGCTGGCGGGCTGGGCCTACCGGCAGAGTTCGCCACCTGCAGCGGTAGCCAACAAGTCCGGCACACTTGCCGCAGCGGCCGCCACCAATGCCGCGGCGGCCAAGCCGGCGGCGGCCTCGGCACCCAGGGCGGCCGAAGCGCCGCCGCCACGCCCAGCGGCCACGACCCGCGTCGCTGCGGTGCACTCACCCGATGAAGCCTGCGCCGGCCGCAACTTCTTCAGCAAGGCGCTGTGCATGAACCGCGAATGCACCAGCGATCGCTTTCGGCAGCACCCGCAGTGCGTGAAGATGCGCCAAGACAGCGAAGCCAGCCGGCAGCGCGACTGGCAGCGCTGAGGGCGTTACTGGGGCGAGGGCTGGTACGCCGGCACGCCCATCTGCCAGAGGAAGAAGGCGAACATGTCGGCGCGCTCTTCGAGCTGCTGCTTCTTGGTGTTGCCGATGCCATGCCCCGCGTCGTAAGCCAGGCGGATGAGCACCGGCTTGCCGCTGCTCGTGCTGGCCATCAGGCGCGCCGCGGCCTTGGTGCTCTGCCACACCTCCACGCGCGGATCGTTGACGCCGGCCGTCAGCATCACGGCGGGGTAGGCGGTGCCCGGCTTGATGTGTGCGTAGGTGCTCATCGCCAGCAGTGACTTGAAGCCGGCTTCGGTCTTCACGCTGCCGAACTCGGGGATGTTGGGCACGCCGTTGGCGGTGGTCTCCATGCGCAGCATGTCGAGCGCACCCACGGCCGGGATGACGGCCGCGAACAGGTCGGGCCGCTCGGTCATCGCACGGCCCACCAAGATGCCGCCCGCGCTGCCGCCAAGAATGCCGAGCTTGGTGGGCTGGGTGTACTTCTGTGCGACCAGGTACTCGGCGCAAGCGATGAAGTCTTTCCAGGTGTTGGGCTTGGTGGCCTGGTAGCCGCCGCGGTACCACTCTTCGCCGTAGACGCTGCTGCCGCGCGGGTTGGCGATGGCGTACACGCCACCGGCGTCGAGCCAGGCCAGGCGGCTCACGCTGTAGAAGGGCTCTTCGGTGATGCCGTAGCTGGCGTAGCCATAGAGGATGGTCGGGTTGTTGCCGTCGAGCGCAATGCCGGCGCGGTGAATGATCGAGAGCGGCACCATCGCGCCGTCATGGCTCTTCACCTTGACCTCGGTGGCCACGATGCCGGCGGGCGTGTCGTACGGGCCGGTGGGCTGCAGGCCGGTGTTCTTCACGCTGCCGTCGGCCGCGACCACGTAGACCTGGCGCGCGCTGTTCCAGCTCTGCAAGTCGATCACGACGCCGGGCAGCAGCGGGTTGGCCGCGGCCACGCCGTCGCCCGCGAGTTCGAACGAGCCTTCGATCGGCAGCTTCACTTCGAACGACGGGCCTGTGCTGCCGTGCGCGCGCTTGTACAGGCGCTTGATGTTGCCGTCGCGCGCTTCCACGTAGACGGCATCGGCTGCGGCGGCCACGTTGACGATCACGAGGTCCGACGCCGGCATCACGATCTCGGCGTTCTTCAGGTCGGGCACAGATGAAAGCTTGAGCCCCAGCACCTGCGAACGCGGCGCGCCCTTGTGCGACACGAGGTAGAGCGTGTCGCCGAAATAGCTGACGCCGGTGACCTCGTCGGCCGCGGTGATCACGCGCTTCCAGGCCGGCTTGCCTGCGAGCACGCCCGCCTGCGGCGCGACGTAAAAACCCAGTTCGCGCTGCGTGCCGTTGATCACGTAGCCGAAGGCCCACTTGCCGTCGTGCGAAAGGCTGACGAAGGGGATCTCGGCCGGCCCGATGTCCACGCCCTTCATGCCGCTGCCGAACACCGCGCGGGCGGTGCTCACCGGCTGGCCGGCACGCAGCAGCATCACCTGGCTGCGCTGGTATTTGTCGGTGGCCTGCGCGCCCTTGCGCAGGGTCTGCAGGCGGTTGAAGACGAGTGTCTTGCCGTCGGGCGACCAGTCGACGCCGCCGAAATCGGCGCGAACAATAGGTTGGCCGACGATCTTGCCGGTGCGCGTGTTCAGCACGTGCAGCACCGCCGCTTCGGAGCCTTGCGACGACAGGCCATAGGCCACCAGCGAGCCGTCGGGCGAGGGCGTGTACCAGTTGATGGCGTGCGGCTTGCCGGTTCTCTTTTCGAGCGCCTCGGGGTCAACCAGCAGTTGGTTGGCGGCCGTCAAACCCCGGCGCATGTAGAGCTTGAACTGGTTCTCGGTGGCCGAGCGGCGCTCCATGAAATACACGTCGCCGGGAAGGCGCGTGACCTGGGCCACGCGGTCGGAGGTGGCCGAGTCGTACTGGATGATCTTCTCGAGCAGCGCGTTGCGGCCGGGGATCCGTGCGAGCTTGGCGTAGGCATCATCGCTGTGCGCCTTCATCCACTTGGCGACCTCGGGGTCGGCCTTGTTCTCGAAGTAGCGGTAGGGGTCGTCGACGGCCGTGCCGAAGTAGGTGTCGGTCACGTTGCGCACCGCGGCGGTGGGCAATGCGGGCTGCGCGAGGCTGATGGCGCAAGTGCCACCGAGAACGAGCGCTGCGGCGGTGCTGCGGTGCTGCGCAGCTGAGAGAACGCGTGCTTCATGGTGGAAGTTCCTCAAGAGACAAGTCGCGAGGCCACGTTGTGGGTGCCTGCGCGCCGGTGCGGGAGAGTTGCTTGGGTGCCAAGCAACGGCCGAGGGCGAAGTTAGCACGGCGCGAGGCCGGTACCGCTTCGCCTCAAGGCTCGCCGTCCCAGTAGTCGAGGTCGTCCTTCTCGCGGTGCATGCGGTCGAAGCCAAAGGGGTTGCCGTCGCGCGTGGCCGTGGCCAGGTACTTGCCGGAATCGGGGTACTCGACGACTTCGGGGCTGTCTTTCGTGCTGACCGACAGGTACTTCAGCGGCGCGGCCGAGGTGTTGATGATCTGGTGCGGGTAGTCCGGGCCAGGCGGGATGAACATCACGTCGCCGGTGTGAATCGGCAGCATCTCGCCGGCCACGCGCAGCGTGCCCTCGCCCTCGATCACGATGAACATCTCTTCCTGCGCATAGTGGAAGTGATAGGGGCACGAGCGCTTGCCGGGCGCCACGACGTCGAAGCTCGCGCCGAGCTTGAGTGCGGCGGTGCCGGGGGCGAGCCGGGAGCCCATCGAGTCGTACAGCGGCTCGCGCACGTCGTGCTTGAGGGGCTCGTCATTGAAGTTGCGGATGAGTTGCTGGCGCAGGGTGTCGGCGCGGTCGGTCATGGGGCCTCCTTTTGGGATCGGCCAGCGTACTGCAAGGAGCGCTCGCGTACCATGGCGCTTTCGCTCGCCATGCAGTCTCCCGCCTCCTCCCCCGCCCTCGAGTCGACCGCACCCCTGCACATCCTGCAAGAGGTGTTCGGCTACCCCGTCTTCCGCGGTGCGCAAGAGGCCATCATCGACCACGTCGTGAAGGATGGCGACGCGCTGGTGCTGATGCCCACCGGCGGCGGCAAGAGCCTGTGCTACCAGGTGCCGGCGATCGCCCGCCACCGCGCCGGCCACGGCGTGGCGGTGGTGGTGAGCCCGCTGATCGCGCTGATGCACGACCAGGTGGGCGCGCTCGAAGAAGCCGGCGTGCACGCCTCGTTCCTCAACTCAACGCTCACGCTCGAAGAGACGCAGAAGATCGAGCGCGAGATGATGAGCGGCCGCCTGGTGCTGCTGTACGCCGCGCCCGAGCGCGTGACGACATCGCGCTTCCTGGCGCAGCTCGATTCGCTCAACGAGCGCGGGCTGCTGAGCCTCTTCGCCATCGACGAAGCGCATTGCGTGAGCCAGTGGGGCCATGACTTCCGCGAAGACTATCTGTCGCTCAACGTGCTGCACGAGCGCTACGCCAACGTGCCGCGCATCGCGCTCACCGCGACGGCCGACGACCTCACGCGCGCCGACATCATCGAGCGCCTGCAGTTGCAGAAGGCGCGCATTTTCATCAGCAGCTTCGACCGGCCGAACATCCGCTATTCGATCGTCGAGAAAGACAACGCGCGTGCGCAGCTGCTGCGCTTCATCAACGACGAGCACGAGGGCGATGCCGGCATCGTCTACTGCCAGTCGCGCAAGAAGGTCGAAGAGACCGCCGACTGGCTGAAAAGCGAAGGCATCAGCGCACTGCCATACCACGCAGGGCTCGACGCCGACGTGCGCAGGCGCCACCAAGACAAGTTCTTGCGCGAAGAAGGCATCGTGATGGTGGCGACCATCGCGTTCGGCATGGGCATCGACAAGCCCGACGTGCGCTTCGTGGCCCACCTCGACCTGCCGAAGAACATCGAGAGCTACTACCAGGAAACCGGCCGCGGCGGCCGCGACGGCTTGCCGGCCGATGCCTGGATGACCTATGGCCTGGCCGACGTGGTCAACCAGCGCCGCATGATCGACGACAGCACCGCCGGCGAAGAATTCAAGCGCGGCCAGGTCGGCAAGCTCGAAGCACTGCTCGCGCTGGCCGAAGCGCACGACTGCCGCCGTGTGCGCCTGCTGAAATACTTCGGTGAAGACAGCACGCCGTGCGGCAACTGCGACAACTGCCTGAACCCTCCCGCCACCTGGGACGCGACCGAGGCCGCGCGCAAGGCGCTGAGCTGCGTCTACCGCTTCCATCAGAACGGCGGCCAGCGCTTCGGCGCCGTGCACCTGATGGACGTGCTGCGCGGCAAGGCCACCGACAAGGTGGCGCAGTACCGGCACCAGAGCCTCTCGACCTTCGGCATCGGCGCCGACGTGAGCGAAGCGCAGTGGCGCGCCGTGCTGCGTCAGCTGATCGCGCTCGGCCACCTGCGCACCGAAGGCGAATACAACACGCTGGAGCTGACGCCGAGCGCACGCGACGTGCTGCGCGGCGAGGTGGCGATGCTGCTGCGCGTGCCGAGCGATGCACCCAAGCGCGGCAGCAAGGGCGCCAAGACCGGCAAGTTCACGCGCGGCAAGGACAAGCCGCCGCCGATCACGCTGGACGACCAAGGCACGGACCGCTTCGCCGCCCTCAAAGCCTGGCGCGCCGAGGTGGCCAAGGAGCACGGCCTGCCGGCCTACGTGATCTTTCACGACGCCACGCTGGCCGAGATGGCGCGTGCGCAGCCTTCGTCACTCGACGACCTGTCGCAGATCAGCGGCGTGGGCGCGAAGAAGCTCGAAGCCTACGGCCGCGAGATCCTGCGCGTGCTCGGCGGCTGAGCCCAATACGGTTCAGTTAAGCCGCATGAAAAAAACCGTTCGGGCTGAGCCTGTCGAAGCCGGCGCAGTGCACTGAGCGCCCTTCGACAGGCTCAGGGCGAATGGGCTTAACTGAACCGTATTGCGGCTGAGCCGCGCGAGCGCTCACGACTCGGCGGCCTCCGCCTCGGCGAGCATTTCCCGCCAGCCTTCGATATCGTCCGCCGACACACCCAACCAGTCGCAGGCCACGGAGCCGAAGCTTCCCCATTCGGACTCCGGCGCAATACCCGCCTCCCGCGCCACCAGCATGTTGGCGATCAGCCCGATGGCGACCAGCGTGTGCACTTCGGGCTCGGTGTCGCCGCGGCCCAGCGATTCCAGGCTGTGGTGCAGGCGGATAGCGGCCATCACGGGCGCCGCGAGGTTCCACGCGCGCGCCGTCAGCGCGCCCACCACGGCATGGTCGGTGCGGTGGTTGGCGTTCTCGGTGTCGATGACGCTGCGGTCCTTGCGGGCGTTCGCCTCCATCATCGTGCCGGAGTAGCCGCGCACGCTCTGCATCAGCACCGGCTGGCCGACGTGGCAGAACAGGCCGTAGCTGTAGGCCAGCTCGCTCGACAGGCCGGGCAGTTGCTCCGCGATCCAGGCCATCGTGCGGGCGCGCCGCGTCGAGTGTTCCCAGAAGCCGGTCAGCAGCGGGCTGTTCACGGGGATCGCATGCCTCGCGAGGAAAGCGTTCATTAGCGCGGCCGTCTGGCGCAAACCCAGGCGGTTCATCGCCTGGCCGGCCGAGGCCACCGGCATCACGCCGGCGTAGAGCGCACTGTTGGCATTGCGGATCAGCGTGGCGGCCATCGCGACGTCTGCATTCGCGATGCGGGCGACCTCGGTCAGGTCGGGTTCGGCCTCGGCCATCGCGATCTGAAGCCGTGTCAGCAGCTCGGGGCAGGGCGGGATCACGATCTGCCGAAGCGGCCCGCGCTGGCGGGCGTGGTCGATCTCACGCTTGATGTCGACAATTCGGGTCGCGGCGGAAACGGTGGGCATCGGCATGGCCTGCAGTGAGCAGCCCGAACATCGGGCTTGATCGTCTATCGGCCGCGCCGCGCCGATCTTGAGTGCTGCCGCCCGATATCGCGACGACGTTGCTCACCCCCGCTTCGACGTCGGGAAGGATCAGACGTAACCGCTTCGTACCTTGTCAAGTAATGCCGTGAGTTATGCACTCCCTCACCTGAGGATCGGGAAACAGCCGCTTCAGCGCAGACGGCCCGTGTTCGAAAAGACAAGCAAGCACTTGTCTATCGGAGACCGTCATGCTCCACCTGATCCGCACCGCCGCTCTCGCCATTGCCGCCATCTTGCTGGCGCCCTGTGCCATGGCCGACACCATCGGCTTCCACATCGGCAGCCAGCACTTCCCGTCCAAGAACTACAACAACTCCAACCCGGGCCTCTACTACCGCACCGATGAAGGCTGGACGGCCGGCGGCTACCGCAACTCGCTGCGCAGGAACAGCGTCTACGCCGGCTACACCTGGAAGTTCGGCGCGCTCGACGTGACCACCGCCGCCGTGACCGGCTACTTCCACAAGGTGCAGCCGCTGCTGGTGCCTTCGCTGTCTCTCTTCACCTACCAGGGCATCACACCCCGCGTGGCCTACATCCCGCGAGTGGAAAAGCGCATCGGCGCCCACGTGGTGCATTTGATGATCGAGTACTGATCGCCGTTGCACCTGTAGCGATACGCAACCGGTCGACACACGAACAGGCAGCGCATCGCCCCGCGGCCCGAGCAGGCTGCCAAGCAGTTCACGCACGTGCGCTTACAAGCGTTCACTGCGCCGGCGTAGGACGATTCCGACAATGTGAACACCTGTTTGACTACGAGATTCCTGCGTGACCCCAGCCTCTACCCGACCCGCCCACCTTGCTCCTTTCCGCCTGCGTTGCCTGGCCGCGCTGGGCATCGTGCTCGCACTGACCGCCTGCGGCGGCAGCAGCGACAGCGATGACGCACCAGCCGCCGCCGCTCCAACACAGGCCATCACCGACAGCACGCCCCCATCGACCGGCGCGTCCGGCCCCGAGGCCACAGCCGCGGCAGTGACCGGCATCAAATGGCGCGGCGTGAACCTGTCGGGCGCCGAATTCACCAGCACGGCATTGCCCGGCAAGTACGGCTACCAGTACGTCTACCCGAGCGTCAGTTCGGTCGACTACTTCAAGGCCAAGGGCATGAACCTCGTGCGCCTGCCTTTCCTGTGGGAGCGGCTGCAGCCCACGCTCAACGGCTCGCTGGACCCCACAGAACTCACCCGCCTCAAAGACTTCGTGGCCGGTGCCACGGCCAAGGGCGTGAGCGTGCTGATCGACCCGCACAACTACGCCCGCTACCGCGGCCAGGTGATCGGCTCGAGCGGCGTGCCCAACACAGCGTTCGGCGATTTCTGGTCTCGCCTGGCGGGGGTGTTCAAGGGCAACCCGAACGTCATCTTCGGCGTGATGAACGAGCCCTTCAACATGGCCACCGAGAGCTGGGTGAGTGCCGCGAACGAAGCCATTCGCCGCATCCGCGCGACCGGTGCGACCAACACCATCTCGGTCCCCGGCAATGCGTGGAGCGGCGCCCACAGCTGGGCGGCCAACTGGTACGGCACGCCCAACGCGCAGGCGATGCTGCAGATCGCCGACAGCGGCAACAACATCGTCTACGAAGCGCACCAATACCTGGACGCCGATAGCTCGGGAACGTCGAGCACCTGCACCAGCACCACCATCGGCGCACAGCGGCTGGCCACCTTCACTGCGTGGCTGCGCACCAACGGCAAGCGCGGCCTGCTGGGCGAGTTCGCAGGCGCCAACAACGACGTCTGCAAGCAGGCACTGGCCGGCATGCTCAGCTACATGGAGACCAACAGCGACGTGTGGGCCGGCTGGACGTATTGGGCCGCCGGGCCGTGGTGGGGCGACAACTTCTTCAGCATCGAGCCGGCCAGCGGTGTCGACAAGCCGCAGATGCTGACGCTGCAGGCCTACCTCGATTGAGGCACGTGGCTCAAGGCGTGATGCTGATCGTCACCCATCGGCTGTCGGCCACGTTGTCGGCATTGTCGACCGCCCGCGCGAACACCGTGACCGAGCTGCGCCCGTCGGCCGGCACCAGCAGCTGCCAGTCGTAGGGCGGCGAATCGTCGGAGCCGAGGCGCACGGCGGTGTTGCCGTCGTAGCGATAGAAGCTCACGTGGTCGATGCCGTTCTCGTCGGCCGCAGCCGCCGCCAGGCGCACGCTGTCGCCGGCGCGAGCCGATGACGAAGAGGCGCTCAGGTCGACCACCGGCGGCAGGTCATCGCCATCGCCGAACTCCAGGTACACACCGCCGCCGCAGCCCGCCATCACCACGCAGACCACCCAGGCCAGCGTGCGATGGGTCCAGCGCGGCGACAGCTTCATGGCGCGATGCTACGTCGGCGCATCAACCCCGCTTCAGACGTGCCAATTCCTCGCCGACGAGCCGCACCACCAGCTTGTCCAGCGTTTGCACCGAATACTGCTTCACGTCGTGCGGGGTCTGGGTGCCGGGTCCGCTGCCGGGGTTGGACGCGTCGCGGTAGGTGAGGAAGACGAAGCGCCCCGCGGTGTACTGCGCCATCTGGCGGTAGATGTATTCGCCGACCGGGTCGAGCCCGCTCGCGCCCACCGCAAACAGCTTGATGCCCTTGGAGAGCGCGGCCTGCATGTCGCGGTCGTATTGCGGGCCACCGTAGTCGAGGTGCGGCGGCGCATCGGCCACCAGCACCACCATGCGAGCGGCTTGTGCGCGCCAGCTCAGTCCATGCACCACCTCATGCAGCGCTTCGTTCAGAGCCTCGGGCGTGTCGCCGCCACCATGCGCCTGCACGTTGGCAAGCTGCTGCTGGAAGGCGCCGAGGTCATCGGTGAAATCGTGCGTGCGGGTGATGAACGCATCACCACGATCGCGGTAGGCCACCAGGCCGTAGCAGATGTCGGGCTGGCCGGGCAATTGCGAGATCTGCTGCGACATCGCGCGCATCGAGTTCTTCAGCTTGGCGATCTCGTCGCCCATCGAGCCGGTGGCGTCGATCAGGAACACCAGGTCCAGGCGCATCGGTGCGCCGAGGTTCTGCCCGAGGCGCACTTGCACGGCCTGCGACTGGCCGCGCATCAGCAAGGCGCGGCTTTGCACACCGCCCTTGCGCACCGCGACACCGAGCGTGCGCTCGTTGTTCAGCTCGGGCGACAGAAAGGCGCGCGGGTGCAGCCACACCCGGCCGGCCGTGTCGGTGCGGGCCCACATCACCGGCTGGGCCACGCCGGGCCGCTGCACCGCGACTTCGGCATCGTGCACCGGATAGCCCTGCGCGTCGGTCACCTCGAGCAGGTAGCGCTCGCTGATGTCGCGCTCGCGCACCGGCAGGTGGCCGTTGCGCTGGCGGTAGGCAAGGTATTCGCCGAAGTCGGCGTTGTCATCGACCATGCCGGCGGTGACCGGTTCGCCCGCTGGGCGCTGCGGCATCGGTTGCGGCTGGCTGGGCCACGGCGGCGGCGCGAAGACCCGAGCGGATTTGTCGGCCACCACGGCACCAGCGGCGCTGCGCGATTCTTCAATGGCGGGCGCAGCGGGTGACATCGCGGCCGATTCGCTGCGCTTGGCGAGCGCGTCGCGCGACGGCTCCATCTCGCGGCCACGCCGCCAGCCGGCGTTCTGCTGCTCGCCGCCGCCCGGCACTTCACGCGTCGTCGGTAGGCGATGGCAATGCGTGGCCGAGGGCGCGTCGAAGGCGGGCGGCGTGAAGTCGACAGCCGAACTCTGCGGTGCGTCTTGCCATGCGGGTGGCCACAGGTCGCGCTCGGTGGGCGTGGCGGCATGGGCCGAAGGCTCGTCGAACGCAGCGGCGCAGGCCGCCAGCAGCACGGTCATCAGAAAGGCCGGCAACACGGCGCGGCGCGGGGCGGGAGTCACGGTCATGAAAGTCTCCGAAGTGAAAGGGTCACCTGGCATGACACGCAGCTCGCCGTGCAACGGGGTGACACGGCGATCGAAAAAAACTTCGGCCCGAATTCACCCTGTTTCGCCCCGCGGCCGTACCACCCCGAGTGAGGCAGACTTCCGACCCGATGAGCCCCGTGCCCGAACCCACCGACGACGAGCTGATGAGCGCCTATGCGCGCGGCGACGCGTCGGCGTTCGAGCGGCTGTATGCGCGGCATCAGGCCGGGCTGTACCGATTCATCCGCCGCCTGCTGGGCACCGCACTGGCGGCGCAGACCGACGAAATCTTTCAGGACACCTGGCTGCGCGTGGTGAACGCGCGCCAACAATGGGAACCGCAGGGCGCGAGCTTTCGCACCTGGCTCTACACGCTGGCCAACCACCGCGTGATCGACATCTGGCGGCGCAGCGGCCGCGAAGTGTCGATGAGTACCGACGACGATTCGCCCTGGGAGCCCGATGCCGGCGGCACGGCCTGGCAGCAATGGCCTGCACCGGCGAGCCCATCGCCACACAGCGAAGACCTCGCCTTCTGGCGCCGTGCCGGCGAGCGCCTGCTGGGTTGCCTGGAAGAACTGCCGCTCGCGCAACGCAGCGCCTTTCTGCTGCACCACGACGACGAGCTGCCGCTGGTCGAGGTGGCCCGCACGCTGGAGGTCGGCTTCGAGACCGCGAAGACACGGTTGCGCTATGCGATGAGCAAGCTGCGCACGTGCATGGGTGCGTACCTCGCGCCGATTCAAGGGGGCATGTCGTGACGCGAGCCGAGCGCCGGGCCGCTCCCAAGCCGGCTCGCATCCCCTTGGGGGGTGGCTCGATGTACCCGTCGAGCAGGGGGCTGCCATGACCGATCAGGAGCGCGACATGCATCTGCGCGAAGCGCTGCGTCATGCACCCGATGCGCAGGTGCAACCGCCACCGTCGCTCAGCGCGCTGATCCTCAGCGAAGCCCGCGCCAAGGCACGCGACGCGAAGGCGCCGGAGCCGCCCGCCCGCCGCCCGCTGCTCGCGCTGTGGGACTGGCTCGCACGGCCCTCGGTGGCCGCCGGTTTCGCGGGCCTGATGGTCGCCACGCTGGTGGGCGTGATGTGGTGGGAGCAGCCGATGAACGAGGCCTTGCCGCAAAGGCCCGCACCGGCCGCTGCGCCTGCGGCGAAGGCACCGCCTGTGGCCACACCGCCCGTGGCATCGGCGTCTGAGGCGCCACCACCGGCCCCTGCGGCCGAAGCGGAAAGCCGTGCTCCCGAGCCTCCGCGCGCGGCCTTGCGCAAGGCCGCTCCTGAGGCAGGCAAGGCCACGGTTGCGCCAGCGAAGCCCGCAGCCCCGGCACCGGCACCGCCGCCCGCAGCGCCTGCACCCACGACACGCGACGAACTCGCCGCCGACGCCAAGGCCGGCTTGGCACCGCCCGTTCGTGAGTCGTCCATCGCAGCGCTCTCGTTGCCGCCTCCGGTTGTTCCCGCGCCCCCAGCGCAAGCCGCTGCCCCCGCAGTCACGGCCGGCGCACTGGCCAAGTCGAAATCAACCGACGAATCCGAATCCAAGCGCGCACGCAACATGGCCCCCGCCGGCGGTGCGCTCGGCTACGCCGCGCCCCAGGCCGAGCTGAGCGATTCGCGCGTGAAGCAGGACGTGCAAGCACGCACCACCCTCGTCCGCCTGCGCGCCGCCATCGCCGCCGACCCCACGCACTGGGCCTGGCAGCGCGGCGACGGCACGGCACAAAGCATGAACGACGCCATCTATGCCTGGCTCGCGCAACTCGACAACGCCACCGGGTCCCGCTGGCAGCCCCGCGCTTCACGCGAAACCGGCGCCCTGCTGGGCCGCGAGCTGCGCCTGCTGCATGACGGCCGCCTGGAACACAGCCTGCGCCTCACCGAGCACGGTGTGCTGTGGGAACAGGGGCAGAGCGCGTGGCAGGTCGACGTGCCCGCAGACCAGATCTCTGCATTGCAGTCCGCGCTCGACACCGTGGCGCCTTGAGCGCCAGAATCCCAAGCGAACCCGCTGGAGTGGATCATTCGAGTGGGCTGATGACAGGCGAGCCACGACACCGACCCGGCCTTATCCCCAAGAAGAGGGATCCATGTAAAAAGCCCGTTGCAATTCGCCCGACGCTCGCCATCGCCCCGCAGAATCGCGCCCAGCCTCGATACCCAGGGAACACAACATGAACGATCGCCTGAGCGACACCGACCCCTTCGGCCTCTCGTCCCACCTGGCTAACCTGATCTCCGCGTGGACTAAAAGCCAGCGCCTTTACAACGTGAGCGGAGACGGCC
>Ga0307514_10002650_pt1 | contig 18229 bp, 20 predicted proteins | sample 16_EM_MG_FD_203088 | JGI IMG/M metagenome (GOLD analysis project Ga0307514, IMG submission 203088) | Populus trichocarpa ectomycorrhiza microbial communities from riparian zone in the Pacific Northwest, United States - 16_EM | ecosystem: Host-associated > Plants > Roots > Unclassified | place... | reverse complement strand
CCTGTGTCTTTGCTGTACCGGGCCCTGCAAAGACCCAGCGAATGCCATTTTCCTTTGCCCAATCTAGGCATTCGTGATTGTGAAAGTGTGACCCCCTATCGGTATGTATCACTCTGGGAAAGCCATAGCGTAAGCAGTATGCCTTCAACATTTTGACTGTGGCATCCCCGGTTGCCATTCGACATGTTGCAAGGTCGAGATAACCCGTCATATTCTCAATAAACACAAGAATATAGGAATGCCTCTGGACTGTGACTGCTTCGAAGGGACCTGCGTAATCAAGGGTAATCATTTCGAAAGGCTCCAGCACAATGATTGGCCTTAAGGGTTCGACTGGAAAATCAATCAGATTTTGAGCTTTTTGACACCTCTCGCAGGACCGGCAGTATTGGCGACAATCCCGTATCATCGTTGGCCATGCATATCCTGCCTCCAGTAACTTTCGGTAAGTAAAGTAAGGAAATCTGCCTCTCAGAAGGCACTGCCCGCCACACATGATCAAACCCCTCTAACATCAATCTTCCTGTCTCCTCCTCCAACCTGTACCTCCTAGACATTCTCCTTACTCTTGCCCGCTCCGTGCTAATCCAACCGCCCTCGAACTTCCCTGACAACAGAAACCCTCTGATTGCGCGCCTCCAATTATCCCACGTCCTGCCATCCGAGCCCGCTCCTGTCATAACAATCTCCGCCTTATATCCAATCCCATCATTCCCGTCTCGTTGCACCATCTCATACCTCTTCACCACCTTCCTTTCCCTCAACTGTCCAACTCCTTTCTCCGAAATCGAATTCAAGTAGATGTAATTAATGCATAGACGGTATGGGTCTGCCGAATCAAGCTTGATTGCCAACTTGATATCTGAAGACATTTCAGCCTCGCGAATGCGGGAAATCAACTGAGCTTCTTCCAATTTTGCTAAGTACCCAACTAGCCACTCTCTCTCCTTGAAAGACAAGCGGATCTTACGGTTTTGGACCTTAGTCTTAGCTCCTTTCTTGAGCTGGATCCGGTGCTTTAGTAGGTGAGTGTGTCTGATGTTTAGCAGATTAGTAGCTACCCAGGGACGTACTTCCCTGAGAATTCGCTTCAGCCGAACTAGCTGATCCTCCGATACTCCCATTAAATTCACTTTCCACTAATGTCATCAATGACGAGATTCTCTACCCCCTTTCCCAATTCAGCCCTTGGGTCATCGAAAACATCTTCACGCAGATAGGTTGAAGCCGTTTATCTTGAGAGAGTAACTAATAGCTTGTTTTCCTTTTATTTGCGTGTGCATTTTTATTTTTTTGCATCTCGGGTACTTTACTCATATAGCGTTTTCCTTTACATAGTTAGTTGTTACGGGACGGGCAGGATGTAGACCTGCCGTCCCTGATGAAGGGGGGTATAGCACTGATATTATGTTTGGCATAGTTTGGCATAGCATAGCATAGATTCCATAGCATGACGTAGCTAGATAGATAGGTAGTTTAGTGGGGAGCGGGCTTGGCGGGATTGAGTTTTTCTCGAGCTCTCCCCCAAGCCCCTCTTCAGAGGAGGATCACATCACATAACAAACCGAGTATACAAACGTCTGTGGCGAGACTGCCCTACCACCATTTTCAACTTCACACTACCTTGAGCTCAAATTTGAGCCTGGTGCGTGCACTGGCAAAAATGCCTCCTCGTCGTGAACATCCACGATCTCGTTCTCCCCGCCATGAACGTCCACGATCTCGTTCTCCCCGCCGCGAATATCCACGATATCGTTCCCCCCGCCATGAACGTCCACGATCTCGTTCTCCCCGCCGTGAACGTCCGCGATCTCATTCTTCTCGTCATCATTCACGCACCCACCACCCTCATCAGCCTCACCAGGATCACCAATCCCTCGTGCCGCGTGATCGTCTCCTCGTCCAAGAAATTCTTCGTCTGTATGCCCAGGAGGCCGTTGTGCCACAAAACCTGTTCCCCAGACCCTTTGTGCGATTTGATAGTATGTGCTACTCCCTGGCATGGCCTGTCTGCTGACCTGGCTAAAATATTCGATATAGGGATTTTCGAAAGCCTCCAGACTGTCTCGAGCAGTGTTGATGTGTATTGCGACCCAGGCCATAGGCAGATGCTACCTCTCCCTTTCCTGGGAGAGACCCCCAGCAGCCAGTTCCAACTAGATGACCAGGGAAGATTCCTCTTCTATGGAAGAGAGAAATTCCGGGAACTTTATGCGTCAGTAAAGGGTATGAGATTCCAAGGAACCAGGATGTACTTCCTCCATGGAACGCAAGGGTCTGGAAAGTCATTCATGTTGGCAGCTTTGGCTTGCCTTTTGATGAAGGAAGGTATTCAGGTAGTATATGTCCCAGACTGTAGGGCATTATTAAGAGACATGTTTGGGTACCTGCGTCTGGCATTACGCTTGGCATTTCATGGTCCGGATCACGAAGCAAGAGCAGACTTCCTGGACAGGTGCACGACCGTTGAAGAACTAGCAGCATTTTGCGCCGCAGCTGCCTCGCAATACCGACTCTTGTTTATTATTGATCAGGCTAATGCGTTGGACTCGGAGGAGGAGGCTGTTGACCGGTTCACACCACAGGCGAAAACAGACGCTCGGACTCTCTTGGATAAGATCACGGCTCAACACTTGAAGCTTGCTAGCTCATCTGGCAATTATCAGCATAGGCTCTATGACCTATACCGGCAGACTGGAGAGAAACGCCTACAACTTTATGGCGGGCTTACAGAGGTATAAACATTTCATCCCACTTCTTTGGGTTCATATTAATATTGTTTGCTATGAATTAGATAGAAATAAACGAGTGGTGGTTGAAACATACCAAAGATTTTCCAAGTCTCACCCAAGCTCAAAAAATGATGCTCGGAGACCTCACTGGCAGGCTCCCAATTTTATTAGACACACTTCTGCGCCTTGCCTTGGAGACAACTGGAGTGAGTCCAGTCAACGATGGTAGTTTCAATGCCATTGTGAGTAAGTTATGGACGTCACCTGAGGCTTCCGCTATCATGGTAGGGATACACGACTTTGCTCATCTCAAGACTGAGAAAATAATGATGACAGACCCCTCAAAGCTTGTGACGTACGTAATCCCGAGGATCCAAATCGATTCTGATAATAACATCAAGGGTAGGTTCCGAGAGACATTAGCCGCATGTGTGGTTGGGGAACCGGTCAGCCCACACCATGAATACCTTATTGACTGGAGGTATTTCTATGTTTCTGACGGGGAAGGTAATGCGACATCCGTGATAGCCAGAAGGGCAGGAGCAGAGTATCTGCGATCTGTAATGTCTCCAAACCACTTTCTCGGGGCCCAGTGGTTTTATAGCTTGAGAATGGCTGGGGGCAACCCATCCATTTTGGGATTTTTCGTAGAACAGATGGTGTTGAGTTGGATATCTCTTGAAGGATGCATGTATGCTGGAGAAATGTTTGGGGGTCGTCCAAAAACAGTGTTATTCACATCACCTCACCCGCCAGCAGATATCAAGCGACCTGGCTTCACCTGTTATATTCCATCAGCCTTCAACTTCCGAGCCGTGGATGCAATTCTTGTCTTTGTAGGCAATGAAAAGGCTGTTGTTGTTGGTGTGCAAATAACGATCGCCAAAACGCATTCGGACTCGGAGGAAGCCTTCTTCCAAGAGTGGAACTCATGGATGCACAAACTCGTTGTTCCATCTAAGAACATAGAGTTCAAGTTCTTATGGATCGTGGAGGATCGTGGCGAGATACAGGGTGAAGAAAATATACCCCCAAAGACATTGGCGTTAAGGGGGCGTGAGGGGATTATTCATCCTGCGTTTGTTCGACTAGTCGTGACGGTTGGCGAGATAAATCAGGAAATTGGGCGCAAGCTACAGATTGCCCGTGATTTGGCGGAGCGTCTGGAGGTGCACGATTATCGTGCTACCATGGAAGAGGCCTAAGGTGAAGAGATGGGCGAAGGGGAACGGGAATAGGCACAGGAACCGTCAAAATAGCAAATTTTTCGATGGGCGGAACTAAGCATACTCACCATTCTTAGTGGACTATTTCCGGCTCCAAGATGATCCCGAACCTTGACGTTGTGCAGTGGCTACACTGGTGAAAAAAAATAAATACACTATAGTCGTTCTCGTTCCCAGTCTCTTAGGTTATCTGCACTAAAGCTCTTTTCGGCTAGGTTATTATTCATGCACAAGCAAGGTTATATATATATAAAAGCCACGCATAGAGTAGCAATCCAAGTTGCCTCAATTTCTGTTCTCGTGCCCAGACTGATTTATTTGAGTGGGTGCTTAAATCGGTCTGGAACTACAGTATACGGCTCAGATTTCATTAACGCTAGCTGCTCCGGCTGCTCCGGTGCCCGGAGCAGATAAAATCGCCTCGGGGAAGCTCAAACCTACTCCGCCATGCCACTCAGCGCCCGGAACAGAACAATATCCAACACAATTCTGCTCAGTAACATTAGCCTAAAGTTGCTCCTGCTCCAACTTCAGTTTAGAGGTCACGTGATACTAGCATTTCCTGCTCCGGTGCCTAGAATCTCAATGAATATCATTCCATACACAAGACCAAGTGCTCAAGTCATTAAACCAATAAACATACATCAGCATTAAACAACATATATAACCCCCAACTCACAGCTCAAATCTCATATCCATGACAAGCCTCATCACCTCATATATTTATATTTCCCCTGACTTATTTTCTTCTCGACCTCCAATAAAGAGAAAAGCCGAATGAGGGCCGTATCTACATTCCCTGATCTACTTTCCCACCACCTTCATCTGTGCATCAAACTCTCCCCCCATCCTCAGCACCGCCTCCAACACCTGCGTCCCCAACTTTCCGCCCCTCCTCTGCGCAATCCTCAACCCCGTGTTCACCGCATTCTTAATCTCTCTGCATTCACCACCATGCACTTCCTCGCCAACTTCTCCACCCCTGGATACTCTCCTTCAGTCAACTCCTTCTCCCTTATATCCCCCGGTAACTTGCTCACAAGATTCCTCCAAACCTCCACCCTCGCATCCTCACTCAACTCCAAATACTTCATAGCCAAATGAACCCTCGATTTAAACGCCAGATCAAACGCCCCAACGCGGTTCGTAGTCAGGAGTATTGCCCCACGGAAGTACTCTAGTAGCCTGAGGAATATTCCCACCATTGCATTTCGAATTATCAATTCTGGTTTGAACAGAACTGAGAGAGGGTTCCCCCCTAAGCCATGCGCTGAGATTTCACTCATATGTGGTTTGTAGGATGCCAAAGCATCCTACATCAAGAGGCTGCAGAAGGTGAGTTGATTTGGATGAGAGGCAAATCATATGGATATTATGTCAAGAGCATATTTGACAACTCGCCAGGCAACATGAGAGGAACGCCCATCCACAATAAGGCAGCGAGGGGCTGGGGGATCACATTGGGTATAAGGCTCAAAATGCTCCTTAATATAGTCAAGCCCTACCTTATCATCCATATAGCCATTGTCGGAGACTGCAAATGTAGCCTCATTGATTAGTCCATCTTCTGGATAGTATGATTCCCGATGAGTTTTCCCCTGCCAAATAATGAATGGTAGAAGGACTCGTCCGACATTCCTAATACTCTCCAAAACGCTGCAGAATTCCCGAGATCCTTCAGTCATCATCTTTGCAGTGCTGTGACCTCCAACATGTACAATGGCCATAGTCCGTGAACCATTCCTCCCCATAGTAATTCTCTTATTACAGTTCCAAATATTCTCAGGTAGGATCTTCTTCCTATGAACAAGATTAGCAAGCTTTCGAAGAAACTCTGCTTGCAGCTCAACATCATTGCATGCTGCAGCCCGGGCTCTCTCCTGATACCAAATATATATTTTCTTTACTCCGGGGTTGCGCTTGAGGAATCGATCAACCCAGTGACCACCAATAATATGGATGGGGGAGGGGTCTGAGACGGGGGGTGTAGCTCCCTGTTGTTGAAGCCGCCTGTCTCGACGAAGTCAGAGGTTGGTAGTAGTTGGCTTTGGATCTACAATATACCTCCCATGGCCTCGCTGTATCATTTGCCTCTCATTAACCATGTATTTGCTATTCCCCGTAATAGCTCAAGATTCAGAGGAAACCAGAATCCGCCATTACACCTGCATGCACTGCGATTGCCTTCTCCTCCCCAACATCGAATAATTGTTGTGCTCTGGCGGCTGTAGTATGGTCCCTACTAGTTCCCGCAAGTCGGTGGCCTAATGTGCGAACATTTACCTCGTTTAGAGCTGCAAGTCGTGCAGTGGGTATCTCTGGCTCCCACCGAGCATGCTGTATCACTTTCTGAAGCTTGTTCTCATAGTCAATCTTGCCCATGGTGCTTAGGGGGTTGTTGATACTCCTGATTTTGGTGATTCAATTGGTATAGCTAGATAGGCATACTAGTGACCTATGGATAGTACACACGAGGTTGGTTGACAGGGATATCTTAACCCTGGTCAAATGACCATGCTCGGTCAAAACTAGTGTGCCAATGGTACCACTCTACCACTTGACTTCCATAATAATAGGATTACCATTTCCACTACTAGGTACCGATAGAATTTCCCTATAATTCACTATTCTTGTACGATCCTTCTAGTATAGTATCATTCAGATGCAATTTTAGACTGATATATGCCCTGTGCTTGTACCCGTGTGGTTTCCTGTGCATCACAGGATCCCATTATCCTTTGATTTTCAGGCGGCAGCACAGGGAAATCCTCAGGGAAATCGCAGGAGGAAACTCCCCTGTGTCCTGCCACAGGACAGAAATCCTTGTGCTATTCCTGTGCCCAACTGGATTAAGAAGGCTTCCCTGTGGAACATAGGTTGAATACCCGGGCCCATACCCCGTGGAGGATAGCCTTGGCTCTAGGTACCTTTAGATAAATCGTTGTATTGGTTTTCCGACATGGTTGACGACCAGTACTCTTTTAAACCACCGATATTACACTGGTGAGGGCACTGGTAAGGGTGTTTATAGATAAGGACGCTGTGCTCATGCCTAGACTTATTTTCGTGAGCTGCTTGGAAGTGTAGTTAGCAATTTACATATCTGCAGAGGAAACTATAGTACAGGTCTGAGCACTTGAACAAGTGAAGACATTGGTGAGGACATGGGGATGTATCTATAGAACTGATGGATCATGGATGTTTTACCCTAGGTACCGGTATACCCCATACCCCATGTTCAGTCAATTGCGTAGGTAGAGATCCATGAAGACGAAAAATACAATATTCTAGCGAAAGTTAGTACTCAATTAATACTTTAATAAAAAAAATTAAAATAGTTGTTACACACACACCCTGTCAAATATACTATGCTCGTCGTGGTAAAATCCACAACACAAATTGTAATAACAAATGAAGAAAATGTAACCTCACCCAAGGTGAGTCATATTCAGGCCTATTAATTACCAAAGTCCATGACTACAGTGACCAAGCAACTTGTCAAGGGTTGCAAATCCAATCCTTTGTGGCGTCCTTGCAGACATTGAATGGATCACCATTGACTTACCTGTTTGCATCCCCACCAGCGTAGGGCACTCTTTTAGAGTTGTTTTCCAAATACCTGTATGTAGAGATCAACGTTCGCCTTTCGCACAGTAGATGTTATAGTAGCCTAGTGGACATATTGTACTCCCAGTCTCCCACAATGACTCCTACAACCGCAGGTGAATTTGGTATCCACACCAGGGCAGCCATCATTCTAGCAAGCAGCGCAATTGGTGCAGCACGTTGGCCCCGCCGCCACCTGAATAACACCGACTGCAAGAACCAAGGTGAACTCTGGATATAGTTTCATTATACTACAATCATCAGCTTCATGACCATTGCGTGGCCACAGGCTCAAGCTCACCTGTCAGATATTCGACCTATAGTGGGGGTAGGGTGGGCCACCTTTGGGGAGGTCATCCTGTCAGGGGGGTATTAAGGGTACTAGGTTGATATCGATTTTGGCGAGGTGTGAGGGTAGCTAACTAGAGTAAGGGTAACCATGCCGTAGAGCGTACTTAGTTGCCTGCAATCACGAAATTTCCAAAAAATGGCTAGTATGGTACCAGAGAACTGGGTTGCCGGAATATGCGAATATATACTTTAGATCTCCAATGCCTGTATACTTATGTTATAAAGACTGCAATAGTTCCATGAGGTAAAACACAGCACGGGGCAGTCTCGAAAGCACGGAAATTACTCACTCTCCAATGGCCATCCTAAGAATTCTTCTCCAAATCAATCACCTGAGTCAGGAATTCTCGGCGGTGCAAAATCCCCTGAAACTCACCAATGCATCTCTACACGGCTTATGACAGGTTAGGTATTATGTTGGATGCTATGTTAAATGCTATGTTGGATGGATTTGATATCGATGCCACGATTAGACGAGTAATGTCATTGTGCAGTGCGTTACAACGCAGCGCCTGCATTATAATGCCACAATTCGTCGTTTTTGCAATTCCTAATTCTATCTCGCACTGCAATGTCATTCTGACGGTTTTGCACTACAACTCCACTTCTCATCCCAAATCCGACTCAGAGTGCACATATTGTTTTATTTTCCGAAGATCTCTCAAACGGTATATGAAGCACAGTCCTGATGGCCCGTCGAGTTGCCATGATTAGTACAGTTCTGTGCACATGAACAGGTTGGAACGTGGGGACTATCTATCGAACTAATATCATGGATGTTATACCCTACTCCAGGTTCGGTTTTTTATTTTATTTCTTAGAAATCAGTACCCGCATGCGATCCAGGTCATGGCGAGACCCCATGTCCAGCAACTGCGTAAACAGAGACCCGACTTCAAGGAAAAGACATAAAGACAAAAAATATAGCCCACAGACACACTGCAAATTGTAATAACAAATAACGAAATAAAACCGCACCCCAAGTGAGTTATCTTAATTAGACTACAGTGACCAGGCAGCATCTCAACTAGCAAACCCAAGGTTTTCTGACATCGACGTCCTTGCAGAGATTGAACATATTACCATTTTGTCCTGCCTGCTGATAGGTTCCACACCAGCATGGACCGAATTTGGGGCAAGATTTGGTTAGATCGCACCTATTTGGGACACTTTGTTAGGAGTTTTTTTTCACATGCCTGTATATATATAGACCACTCACGCGCAGCGAAAGCTTTTCGCACAGTGGATGCCGGAGTAACCTGGCGGACATGTACTCCCACAATGATTCCCAGAACCACAACTAAACTTTATATCTACACCGGGAGCGCCATCCTTCCAGCAAGCGCCACAATTGGTTGCACATGTTAACCCTGCAGCCATCTGAACGAAGCTGGCTGTAAGAAGCAAGGCGAACTGTGGATACAGCTTCATTGTTCTATGATTCTACGGCCCGACGATGTTCAGCCTCATGGTCATCCCACAGCTTTGACAATAAGGAGAGATATATCGATAGGTAGTAGGGGTTTGCACGTACAAAAATTCCTGTGAATTGGGTGATTGATTTAGGGGAATTCTTCGGATGATCGTTGGAGGGCGAAAAATTTCCGTGCTTTCGAGACTGTTCCGTACGCTTGTTGAGTTCTACCTCATGGAACTGTTGCAGGCTTTATAACACAAGTATGTAGACATTGGAGAGTACGTATTCGCATATCTCGGGCCGAGCTTGGGGCTAGATATCAAACCTTCCACAATTCCGAACACTTGTAGTCTCATAACGCGTGCAACAAAATAAATGCTAACAATCGTAAAGCTATTCAATTGACCTGAATTTCGAAAGAGCATCTACATACATGGGGGAAGCTACCCTGCAGGGTGGCCTCAGTTTTAAGTATATTACCTACCAGGAGATCAAATAAAAAATCCATACAGTCCCGTATATCAGGGCACGTGGGTAGTGTGAGGATGACCTAAAATCACAACTGTAGAATCGCATGCATCAACCCGGATTCACCCGAAACCCAGATCTAGAATGTGTGCGAACTCCGAGTAAGTATAATGTATGAGTTTAGGCTTAAATCGCGGGTATTCTATTGATTTCTCTAAGCTTGATAGAGGTTGGTAGAGAAAGGAGCGACTTTAGGAGTCAATTCAGAAATTTATGTGCCAGCCGAATGTATTGTGAACATAGCTTAAAGGCCGGAGGTCCTCCTCCAGCTGTTGTCCACATATCTACATTCATACTGACTATCTGCATAAACTCTTATATGCGTCAGCAGTAAGACAGGTTCGACTGTACAATTAGGTACAACCTGGATGCCTAGTAAGATGCAAGGATAGGGTTCTGACAAGAGACAATGATATTTGAGAGGGTGTATTGAATAGTATTGGAGCTGGAAACGACCTGATGCTCTATCGGGTGTCCATAATGATACTTAATATCACTGGCAGGAGAGCTGGAGCTGTCAGATTCCGATTTAATCCCAATCATTTCAACAGGGGAATTTGTTGTCAATGCCATAAAGACATTAGCGAACTACTACTGACGATTTCCAGATCCCTTTCTCATTTGTCTCTTTCCCTCCTTCTTCCCTTACCTGAACCTGACCTGCTGAATAGCTTCCCCTATGTATCTAGATGCTATACTCCAGATTTCAAATGTTAAATCGAATAGCTTTAGGATTCCTGACATTCATTTTGGCACACCCGGTGCTTGGCTGCTAGTCTCATTGCCCTTGCAACGACACTAGCAAAACTACAACTAGTCTGGTCGTTGTAGAGGCATCTCTCTCTGCGTTGCCAAGACATGTTGGTACCATCGGTGTCTAGGCAAACCTGGCACCCAGTGATCACGTTTTGTCCTAGCGGCAATACTCTCCAACAGGTTATGAGCCCGGTGCGAATAGAGCACAAGTTCGATTCCCTGAGAGAGCGCTGGGACAAAAGGAAGGGTATTAAATGGTTACTTACAGTGATATGAGCCTCAACTGCAGTTTGATGTTTAGTTTATTGGCCCTGAGGAGTATACCAGGAGCATAATTAGGGGTAGTCAATAATTTAGTTACCAACTTTTGGTAACCACTTGGTGGCGCTTCCTAGTGTCTTGGCCACACCCCTCATTAGCCATGTTCTCAAATCCAGTATCACAAATGTTTCAAGTGATCACTGGCCCGAAGTGGCTATTGATCACTTGAAAAGTAATGGTAACGAAAGTAATGGAGCTTATTCAGCAAAAATATCCTATGATCGCACAAATCAAACCCCTATGAACCTACCCTCAACTCACACCACCACGATTACCAATAGCATCTCAACGAACCCTGCTTGTTCCATGGTTGAAAAAAGAAATAGAGCAACTAATAGGGTGAATGGAGGAGAATTCAGAGGAATGGCGAGAGAAGCAAGTGAAGTGGCATAAAGATGTCAAAGATGAGCTTTACGCGAATAAGGATCATATCACAGTGAAGAAGATTGGTGAAAAGGCTGCGAATATGAAGAAGCAATGGAAAGATATGAAAGCAATATAGGAAAAGTCTGGATGGGGGGTAACTGAGACTGATAATGAGCAGTCCATCAATGAAGCATTGGAGAAGAAATGCCCATTCTTTTGGTAACTTGATGCGATATGGAGAAGTCGGCCAAATGCTATAGTTATCGCCCATATGGACTCGATGCAAAGGTCCTTACCCAGTGTCCCCCCGACCAGTATCCTTCCAACGAGCATACCCACAGCCAGTGCACCTCCAGCTAATGTACCCGTAACAAGCCGCTCCCCTTCATTGGACTTGGAAAATGATGAGAATGTCGAGGATATCCCTACCCCAACCCCTCAGTCGTCAACGCCGTGCTCCTCAACTAGGTCATCCTCTACATACTCTCTGCTGAAGCATGAGAAGCGGAATCTCATACAATCTATCAAGGAGTTAATGGATGATCAGCGAACTACAAATGATACATATTCAGAGAAGAGATTGAAGATGGAACATGAGGTAGAATTGGAGAAGATCAAATCAAATGAGCATATTGTGCAAATACAAGCTGATTCACAGGTCAAACAAATGGAACTCTTATCAAATATGGTAGGGCAAATGATATAGGGACTTCGCCCTCCTCCAGTAGCATCCTACAGCAACTCCCCTTCTCTGGCAGCACCCTCTAGCAACTCCCCTCCTCTGGAGCCCTCTTCCGATGAACAATGAGACCCCTCCCCATCAACATAGCATACCTACAAGCTCCCGCAACTTATCCCGACGCCTGACACCCCCTCTTTTCACTTCACCTTCTGTTTCTCTAGGTCTATTGTTGTTTTCTCCCTGTTCTCCCTCATTTTCTCTAATGTTCTGTACAACTGTTTCTTCTAGCTAGGACTCGTCGTCTTTCATACTAGCTAGCATGTTGTGTAGTACCAGGCATACCATTGTCCAATCCATGATACTCTGATGACCAGACTGTGCCTCTTCGCCAATACGCACTGGGATGTCATAAAGTGAAGCCCATCGTGCTTTCAGAACACCAAATGCATGCTCAATTTTGACTCGTGAGATTGATAGTGCATAATTGAATGCTGCATAGGCAGGCTACCTGGCAAGAGGTTCCTTATATGATGTAATGACATGCCATTCAAGCGCATAGGCTTTATCTGCGAGGATATACTCCTCACGGTCGAACGAAGTATTGATGTCATGGTATAGCGGTGTAGACTTGAAAGCTGTTGAGTCATGTGCACTCGCAGTATGACCCATCGATGCCCATATAAACCTGTGCTCCCAGTCGCAAATAGCTTGTAGATTGAAGCCATAGCAGCTCTTTCGTGAATAATAAGCCTCCAGATCGACTATAGGCTTATAGCGCAAAATCATGACTGATCCATCTAGGAATCCAATGCAATGCCGGAAAATTGTTGTGAGGGGGTCTGTATTGGTTCTTTGCTGTGCTGTTGGCCAGCGAATGTAGTCTGGCAGAAGTCTCACCAGCAGCTTGATCATACACCATACATATAAGTCTATCATCCCTTTGCCAATATTTAAATTGACGCCATTGCATTCTGCTCTTCCTCCCGCTACACCAAGAACATATATCGTCACTGCAATCTGTTGATATATAGGCCGTGGTGACCTTCTGTTACGAACCGTGCTCTCACGTCCAGCCATAAGACCCGACAGTCCCAGTAGATATTGGCGAACAACGCCCCTACCAATATTCATATATACATGTGGCTAAAAAGCCTGTTAATCTTGGCAGTCACTTCTTGTACTGCATCCGACCTCAGCCGAATTCTCATGACAGCCGACCGCATCCCGGCTTTGTCCAGAATTGGTACTTGTACTTGGACATTATAGGAAACTCCTAACGTCTTGTCTGCAACTTCGCACATTCCTACGTCTTCGGAATTGTGTTGTATTATCCGTGATATTCTCATACATCCCGTTTGTTCTTCATAATTGTGATATTGGATTGTTGCATGTGGCATTTGGAGGCATAGTTAAAATATGCCTGCTTCCCTTCCTAGTTGTGCTTTCCTTCTTTTCTCATGCAACAACTTGTTCACCTCCTGTATCTAGTTGTTCTACATGTCTATACTGCTAAAGTAGCTCAGACTTCCTGCCCCCGTGCCCCCCAAAGGGTCGTGGCGTCCCCCCTAGCCGCGACTCTCTATATATCTCTAACCAGTCTCGCTCTAGACATCGCCCTAGTGGCTTGGCAGACCTTTGGTCGCCTCCTTCGTGAGCCGGCATGGCGAACTTCTCTAACACTTTGTTGCGTCGTTTATAGTCTCCGCTACAACACGACTAAGTATATCGGACGACGCAATGGTAGGACCTCTCGACACCACGATGGCTGGCTCCTCCGCTAGCAACATCTCCCAGCACACGACTCCCATACCTGATATTAACGACCAATAGAAGGCCCTGATGATCCATCTGAGAGCCAACTCCCTTGCCCCAGGCCCTACCCCAGTTATCTCAGTTGGCACTTCAATTGCCTTCTTCGGCCCCATCCATGCAGCTCATATGTCAGGTATGATGACAGCCCGTGCTATCCTCATAGCACTCCAGATCCCACAAACCACCACTAGTACCACCGCCGAAGCCTGCTGGACTTATTACAACCAAGGAGTACAGCATGATATCACCTTGCTCTCCTTGCTCCCTGGAAACGCCACGCAAAGACAGCAGGCCCCAGCCCTATGACTCCATGAACCTGAGAATTTTGATGGCACTCATGCCAAATTCGCCAAATTTATGACCAAGCTTGCTCTCGTCTTCTCCTCGGATCCCGCCTGTTACTTTACGGATACTGCCAAAATCACCTATGTGGCATCTTATCTCTCTGGTTCCCCAGCCGACTAGTTTGAACCATACCTTAACAGGGCCCCTAGGCAAATCGGTTTTACTATGTACGAGGCATTCGTTCGCTCTCTCGAAAATACCTACGACGACCCTGATGTTCGCGCCACTACTGAGCGCAAGCTATATAACCTGAAGCAAGGAGATAAGGATTGCTCAGCCTACCACGCTGAGTTCTCTACTTACGCTATCACCTTGAACTACAATGATATGACTAAGATCTCCTTTTTCTCAAATGGCGCTAATCAAGGGTTGAAAACAGCCCTTTCATACCAGGCATCACCTCCCAACAGCTTCGACGAATTCGTCTAACTTTGTATCAAGTTGGACAACAAGGCCAAGCTCCTGCAATCCCAGAGCTCCCGCCCCGCCTACCAGATCGCGCCAGCCCACGCTCCAACCTCAGTCCCTTGACCCGCCCCATCCACCGCCTCCGGCACAGCTGCAGGTCCTATAGACCTCTCCCAAGCAGCTCGAACCCCTGGCAAGCGTGATCCCATCTCTCCTGAGCTCCACAAGTACCGACACGAAAACCAGCTGTGTATGTACTGTGGAGGCTCAGGGCATTGGGCCTCAGTCTGTCCTGTCTCTACCAAGCCCAAAAGAGTCAATATGGCTCAAACAGCTCCTCCTCCCCCGCCGCCAGAAGCCCCCGCTGCTGCTGCGACTAGCCCCCTCTACGAGGTGGCAAAAAACTAGCGCTCTCCATAACCAATGATGGCCAGCTATGGAGTACCAGGATGCATCCTGGTGCCATCAATCATATCTCCCCTGTCTCATCTTTTGTTCTCATTCCTTTTTCTGTTCCCTCTCATTTCATGGTGTTGGATAAGGTTATTTTGAGAGGAACTGGGAATAAGGTTGTTAGAATCTCCCAGAAGTCCCGTCAGAGAGCTCACCGGCGTTTGGGTAAATCTCGTGCTTTGAGGATTGCGTCTGTGTCTGTGTCTGTATCTACGTCTGTATCTGTGCCTGTGCGTGTGTCTGTGCCTGTGTGTGCGTCTGTGCCTGTGTGTGCATCTGTGCCTGTGTGTGCGTCTGTGTCGGTGTCTGGAGATATGGGGTTGGAGGACCCCCTCACATTGTCATGTGTGGTGAATGAAAATATTCCTGCTACCTACATGATAGGCTTGGGAGCTAGCTCCCAGTTTATCGATCTTGACTTTGCCATGAATATGAACTTGTCTTTGGTCCCCAAAGGAAAACCTGAAGACTTGGTCCTTGCCGATGGAGCTCGCTCCATTGTAGGACAAATCATGCATACATGTAACTTGAAACTTGCCATTGACCAACATGTGGAAGAACTTACCTTTCAGGTCACAAAACTTGCCGGATGGAATCTGATTGTTGGAAAACCATGGCTCCGCCATCACAACCTCTCTATCAATTGGGTAGCCAATACCATAACCTTTTCCTCGGGATATTGCCATGCCTATTGCCTCCCTGTTAGGCCGCCAGCCAAAGTGACTGGCAATAAATTTCAGATCTCATTAATATCCTGAGCTGCTTTACATGTAGCTCTCAAAGATCCAGATTCCTGGTTTTGTATCATGGCTCTTTACCATACCCCAGATGAGAAAGACACACACATGTCACCACTCACACATGTGTCAAATGCCACACATGTATCATCACATACGCGTGTGACTAAGGAAGACTATGACCCTGCCAAAAAACTTATCTCCCCTGAATACCATGACTACCTTGTCCTTTTCTCTGAAAAGGAGACTCATATACTCCCCCCTTCCAGATATGTCGACTACGCAATCCTCTTGACCGAAGGAGATAAGCCACCATTCGGGCAGATGTACTCCATGTCCGACTCTGAGCTCAAGGAAGTCCGGAAGTGGATTGATGAGAATCTATCCAAATCATTCATCCGTGCCAGCTCCTCCTCTGACGCATCACCAATCTGTTTCGTAAAGAAAAAGGATAGATCCTTCTGCCTCTGTGTCGATTATCAGGCCTTCAATAACATCACCATCAAGGACCGCACCCCCCTGCCTCGAATTGAAGAAACTCTCAACCAAATTCGGGGTTGCAAATATTTCACACACCTTGACCTCCGAGCTTGTTTTAACCAGATCCATATTAAGGGAGGTGACAAATGGAAAACTACCTTCAGAACATGCTATGGCCTATTTGAATTCCTGGTTATGCACTTCGGGCTTACCAATGCCCCAGCCACCGCCCAGCGATTCATGAACGATACCCTCCGTGAATATCTCGATATCTTCTGTGTTTGTTATATTGACGACATCTTGATATACTCCCGTACATTGAAAGAGCACAAAGAACAAGTCCGCAAAGTACTTCAGAAACTCAAGCAGGCTGGCCTGTTCATCAAACCTGAGAAGTGCGAATTCTCTATTACAAAAACCACCTTTCTTGACTTTATTATCTCCGAAGAGGGTCTAGAAATGGATCCGGAGAAAGTAAACACTGTCTTGAACTGGGAAACCCCAAGATCTGTGAAGGATATCCAGTGTTTTCTCAGTTTTGCCAATTTTTACCATCGTTTCATCCACAGATACTTGCATCTCTGTCAGCCCCTGTTCAACTTGTTACAAAAAGATACCCCCTTCGTCTGGGATACTGCATGTGAACAAGTCTTCGAAGCCTTAAAAAGGGCTTTCACCTCGGCTCCTCTCCTGTGTTATTTTGACCCTGAACTCAAAACCCTTGTCAAAACTGACGCCTCTAACTATGTCACGTCCGGGATTTTATCCCAAAAACACCTAGAAAACGGGAAGCTCATCCTCCATCCGATTGCCTTCATTTCCGAAAAAATGACACCTGCCAAATACAACTATGGAATTGGGGATAAGGAGCTTCTCACCATCATCAATATGCTTGGGAAATAGCACATCTACCTGCACCAGTTACTACGACCCTTCACGATCTTGATCGACTACCACAATCTACAGACTTTCACAACAAAAGCTCTGTTAACCCGCCGCCAAGCTAGATGGGCACAGGAAATAGCCCAGTATGACTTCAAGATCCTCTTCTGCCCTGGGAAGGACAATGGCAAGGCTGACGCGCTAACTCATCGATCTGGAGATCTTCCTGAAGAGGGGGATGATCTTGCTCGACCCATTCAAGCCTTGATCCCCACCTCCAAATTTTCACTTTCTACGACATCATGTGCCACACGCGTATTGCAGGACATGTGTGCGACTCCCTCCCTCTTCGTCTTTTCCCTTTCGGCGGCCTCGACCCAGCATGACCAGGATATATGCGAGGCCCTCGTTAAGGACTCCCTAGCTCAGAAAATATTCCAGGCTCTCCAAGGTGGTGATAAGTGCCACAAAACCGTGCCTCTCAGGGAATACCAAATCGAAAACGGGCTCCTTCTTGTCAACAATCTCGTATATATCCCTGATTCCCCTGAACTCTACCTCAGGGTCCTGAAAACATGCCATGATCACCCTGCTGCAGGACACCCCGGCCATGCAGCCACGTATCAACTAGTATCCCAAGATTATTGATGGCCAAAAATGCGCCAAACAATAGTACAGTATGTACGAAACTGTGATATATGCACCAGAATCAAGCCTGCACGCCATGCCTCCTATGGCCTCCTGAAGCCCCTGCAAGTGCCCTTCTGCAAATGGTCTTCCATCTCGCTGGATCGTATCACCGGGCTCTCCGTTTCTCATGGGTTCGACGCCTTGCTTGTGGTAGTGGATCGCTTATCCAAGATAGCCCATTTTGTCCCCACCACTACGGAAGTCAACTCGAAGGGAATTGCACGCTTATGTCTCGATAATATCTTTCGCCTGCATGGCCTCCCTGACTCTATTGTGTCTGATTGTGGGACTCAGTTTGTCTCCCAATTCACCCACTCATTGACTGACCTGCTCAGCATTCAACAGAAGGTCTCTACGGCCTTCTATCTGCAGACCGATAGTCAAACCGAGCGCATCAATGCTGTTGCAGAACAATATCTGCGTAGTCATTGTAACTA